>ERZ779820.3-NODE-3-length-168368-cov-3.965184_pt1 | contig 168368 bp, 193 predicted proteins | sample MGYA00511563_ERZ779820 | MGnify/ENA primary metagenome ERZ779820 (study PRJEB29588, sample SAMEA1964852) | human gut metagenome | biome: human gut; feature: human-associated habitat; material: faeces | place: Denmark | collected 2008/2010 ...
GGAGCTCCAAAAACAGTTAAAGAAAATGTTAAGAAAGAAGAAGCTGAAGAATTAAAAGCTAAATTTGCAGAAGCAGGAGCTACTGTAGAATTACAATAATAGTATAAATTAATATAAAAAAGAACTAGAATAATTAAATTCTAGTTCTTATATATTGAGATAATTATTGTATGACTTATTAAATATATATTTTACTCAATATTTTCAAAGTAAATATAAAATAATGTAAATTGAGTAAATTAAAAAACTTCCATATAAAGATTAATATGTTTATTTATTTCTGTAATTTTAGTAAATCCTTAATTATTAAACGTATTATATCTTTATTTTTTTCATTTAATTTTAAATAAGATTGGATAAACTCATCATCATCAGATATAACATTTAGTAAAGAATTATTAGAACTTTCTATAACATTAGAAAAGAAGACATCAGCATTTATACTTAAAGCATTACATAAGCAAGATATTGTAGAAGCACTTCCAAATGCTAAACCTCTTTCTAATTGACCAATATACCTTGAAGAAAGTCCAGTTTTTTCTGCTAATTGTTCTTGCGTAAAATTAGCAGTTATTCTAGCTAAATGAATGTTTTTACCAATCTTTTTTCTTAATTCTTCATCAGTTTTCTTTTTGAAATTAGTATCTTCCTTGTTAACAATATTATTATTCATAGCCCCAACCTCTTTATACATGTATTATATCAGGGATTTTCTACCAGTAAAAGGAACAATTTACCAATATAAGTAAATATTATAAGAACAAATAATAGGTAAAATACATATAAAAAAAGGCTATTGTTGTATAATTTTTACTTTAAGGTAAAAATTATATTATTACATTATAATTAAGTGAAAAACTAAATTATATTACTATATTTTTATACTTAATGGTCAAAAAGTTTGCATAAATGTTAAAGAAGTAGTAAAATAAAAATACTTATGTTTTTCATTGACTTTGAAAAATATAAGTTATAAAATAATAAGGTGATAAATATATATTATAAAAACATTAAAAGTAGCTAGAAGGGGAGAATTTAAATGGTTATATTATTAGATGCCATGGGTGGAGATAATGCACCAGATGCAACTATTAAAGGAGCTGTAAAGGCAATAGACCAAATTAAAGCTAAACTTATATTAATAGGAAATGAAGATATTATAAAATCAAAAATAAAAGAGTTTTATAATAAAGATATTAGTGAGATTTCAGATAGACTGGAAATAAGAAATGCCACTGAAACAATAGAAATGGAAGATGTACCAACACAAGCTATAAAACGTAAAAAAGATTCTTCTATGGTAGTAGGGTTTAATATGTTAAAAACTGGAGAAGGAGATGTATTTATTTCCGCAGGAAACTCTGGAGCTTTACTTACAGGTGCTACACTATTAGTAGGAAGAATAAAAGGAGTAGATAGACCAGCATTAGCAGGAATACTTCCAGCATATAAAAGCAGACTAGTTTTAATGGATTGTGGATCTAATACAAACTGTAAACCAATAAACTTGTTACAATTTGCACAAATGTCTAGTATATATTTAAAAACAACTTTAGGAGTAGAAAACCCAAGAGTAGGTTTATTAAATATAGGTACAGAAGAGACCAAGGGCAATGAACTTACAAAAGAATCTTATAAATTATTAAAAGAAAAATCTGAAGAGCTAGGAATTAATTTCATTGGAAATGTAGAAGGAAGAGATGCATTTTCTGGAAGTGTTGATATTGTAGTTACAGATGGATTTACAGGAAATATATTTTTAAAAGCAGTAGAGGGATTGGGAAAATTTGTAAAGAGAAGTCTTACAGAAAGCTTAAAGAAAAATATACTTTCAAAAATAGCAGCATTACCATCTTTACCAGCAATAAAAAGATTTTCAAAAACAGTTGATTACAAAGAATATGGAGGAGCTTTATTTTTAGGAGTTAATAAGCCAGTAGTAAAAGCTCATGGAAGTAGTGATGAAAAGTTATTTGAATTTACTATAAAACAAGCAGAACAATTTGTTGAAAATAAAGCAGTAGACAAACTAATAGAAGAGTTCCAAAAGGAACAAAAATAAGATATTACTATTTTATAAATAAATTTTAATAAAAGCTATTGACTTTTCCAAATACATGTATTATTGTTAGATAAGCAATGGCTAGGAATAATAAAGGAGGTGAACTTCTTAAATGAGTTCAGAAGAAATTTTTGATAAAGTAAAAGAAATTATAGTGGAACAATTAGGTGTTGCAGATACAGCAGTTACATTGGAAGCATCTTTTATAGATGATTTAGGAGCAGATTCACTTGATATAGTTGAATTAATAATGGCTTTAGAAGAAGAATTTGATATAGAAATACCAGACGCTGATGCAGAAAAGGTTGTAACAGTAACTGATGTTGTAGACTATATAAAAGATCATGTTGCTTAGGTAATTAAGGTCATATTATTTTTAATAATTGAAAAATTAGCAACAGACCATAAGAATTGAATAATGTATAATAAAAGAGTTGTTATAGGAGTTTTCTTGTAATAACTTTTTTATTGTGCAGCTCACAAAGTAAGTTCTAATTATAACAATTATGAAAGTCAATTTAAAAGTTAAATGCAATTTTGAAAAAGTAAGTGCAATTTACCAATAAAGTGCAATTAACGTAACAATTATGCTTATTTAATTTACTAAAATTTATTTGACTTTTACCAAATCTGATATATAATAATAACATAGTAAATAAGGAGGAATAGTTATGAATTTGCAGAAGTTAGAAGAATCTATTGGATATAAGTTCCAAAACAAGCATTTGCTAATAACTGCTATGACACATAAGTCATATGCATATGAAAATAATGTACAAAGTAACGAAAAACTAGAGTTTTTGGGAGATAGTATTTTAGAGTTTATTTCAAGTAAATATTTGTATAATAATTATCCAAAATTACATGAAGGAGAAATGACTAAAGTTAGAGCTGAAGTTGTATGTGAGGCTAGTTTATATGAGGTAGCTAGTAGGCATAATTTTAGTGATTTCTTACTTGTAGGAAAAAGTGAACGTTCTTGTAATGGGAATAAGAAAATGGCAGTTATGGCAGATAGTGTAGAAGCTATTATTGCTGCAATTTATTTTGATTCAGGATTGGAACAAGCAGAAAAGTTTATAATAGATAATTTAAAACAAAGTATAGAAAAGTCAAGTAAAAATGTTGGAATGAAAGACCACAAAACCGTTTTACAAGAGAAATTGCAAGAGCATGGAAATGTAAATATAGAATATGAGATTATAAAAGAAAATGGACCAGACCATGAAAAAGAGTTTACATCAGAGGTAAAGTGTAATGGAAAAATATTGGCCCAAGGAATAGGAAAAACTAAAAAACAAGCAGAAATGGAAGCAGCAAAAAAAGCATTAGATAATATGTAATTATAAAATATATTAACGTATGAGAAATATAAGAGGAGAGATGTGTAGATAAATATAACATTAGGAGGCGATAAAATTGAAAAAAGAGTATATAATACCAATATTTGTGCCAAACTTAGGTTGTCCAAATTGCTGTGTATTTTGTAATCAACGAAAGATAAGTGGAGAGCAAAGGCAAGTTACAAGTGAGGATGTTAAAAACACTATAGAATACTATTTACAAAACTTTAGAGATGATAATAAATATGTAGAAGTTGCATTTTTTGGCGGAAGTTTTACTGGAATAGAAGAAAATGTACAAAATAATTTATTAGAAGCAGTTCAAAGTTATATAGACGAAGGAAAAGTAAATAGTATAAGGATTTCTACTAGACCTGACTACATAGATAAAGATACTTTGAAGAGATTAAAACATTATAGAGTAAAAACAATAGAACTTGGAGTACAGTCAACAAATAATTACATTTTAGCAAAAAGTAAGCGTGGACATACTTTTGAGGATGTAAGAATAGCATCAAAACTTATAAGAAAGTATGGTTTTATATTAGGACATCAAATGATGGTAGGACTTCCAGAAAGTACAGCATTAGATGAAGTTACTACAGCAAAGAATTTAATAAAATTAAAACCAAAAATAGTAAGAATTTATCCAGTTTTAGTAATTAAAAATACTGAGCTTGAGGATATGTATAAAAAAGGTGAATATACACCGCTTTCAATTAACCAAGCTGTGGAAAGATGTAAAGAAGTTGTAAAGCTATTTAATGACAAAAATATAGAAGTAATAAGAATAGGACTTCAAAATACAGAAGAAATTACAGACCCAAGTATAGAAAGTAGCCAAGTTGTTGCAGGACCATATCATCCAGCATTTAGACAACTAGTTGAATCTAGTATGTGGTATGATACTATAGTAAGTGATATAAAGAAAATTAATACAAAAGTAGTAAAAATAAAAATCTTAGCAAATCCTACAAATATAAATAATATTATAGGGCACAAAAAAGATAATGTTATAAAATTAAAAGAAACGTATGATTTAGATGTGGTTGTAGAAGAAAAAGAAGATATTAAACCAGGCAAATTTGAAATAGAAATATTAAAAACATATGAGGACTTATTAATTGAAGACCATGATTTTTTAGGAAAGACAAAGAAAACAAATACAAAATAAAATATAGGAAACTCATATAAATAATAAAAAAGTATAAATTACCTATTATTGTAAATACTACAATTAATAGGTGATTTTTTATGGAAAATAAGCAGAATACAAAGCAAATGGATAAGATAAAAAGGAAGTTAATAATAAAAAAATATAGTATTGATTTTTTATATATAATAGTAGGATGTTTTATTATGGCTGTAGGAACATCTATGTTCTTATTACCTAATCAACTTTCATCTGGTGGTTTTGCAGGTATTTCTACTATTTTGTATTATTTATTTAAGTTTCCATTAGGAATTACAATGTTTTTCTTAAACATACCGCTTTTAATATGGGCATTTTTCAAAATTAGCAAGGAACTATTTTTTAAGTCTATTATAGGCACAATTATTTTAGCAATTTTTATAGATTTATTAGATACATTTAAAGCTTTTACAGAGGATAGACTTTTGGCATGTATTTATGGTGGAATTTTAAATGGAATAGGAACAGCATTAGTTTTAAAGGCAACAGCTTCAACAGGAGGAACAGACCTTTTAACATACATTGTAAGGAAGTATAAACCACATTTTCAAACTGCTACATTAATAGTTGTAGTAGATACAATAATTGTTCTATTAAATGTTTTATTTTTTAATAAAGTTGAAGTTGGATTATATTCTACTATTGCAATATATTTAATGGGTAAAATGATAGATATTGTTTTTGAAGGGGTAAATTTTACAAAAATGATGTTTATAATTTCTGAAAATTACAAAGAAATTGCGACAAAAGTTGGAGAAGAACTATCTAGAGGAAGTACGGCAATTTATGCAAAAGGGATGTATACAAAGGAGAAAAGGATGATGCTTCTGTGTGTTGGGACAAGAGCAGAAATTGCAAAAATAAAAATGATAACAATAGAAATAGACCCAAGAGCATTTATAATTACAGCAAATGCTAGAGAAACCTGGGGAAAAGGATTTAAAAGAATAAAGTAATTAATATAATAAGAATATATTAGATAAATAATAGAATAAAAACTAAAATAATAAGTAATAAATAATTTAAAATATATAAGTATTATAATAAATGATTTTTTAATTTATACAGACTGTTGACAAAGTATATAAAAATATTTTATTTAACAGTCTTTTCTTTTGATATATTTCTTTAGTTTTAAATTTTTTATTTATAATTTATAATCTTGCAAATTTATAAAATTGTTTAATAGTGTTTTCTTGATAAATAGACTTGTATAATATATAATTATACTAATAACTGAAAAAATATGAAATAGTACTTTATAAGATATAACAGCATATACAAAATAAAAAGGAAGTAAGATGTACAAGAGGTAATAAAGGAGCAAAATAAAATGGAAGAACAAACATATAAAATAGAAAATGTAAAATCATTTGAGCCAGTACACATATTTGACTGTGGACAATGTTTTAGATGGGATAAAGAGTTAGATGGTAGTTATACAGGTGTTTTTAAAGGTAATGTTATGAATGTAAAAAAAGACGGAAATAATGTAACATTTAAAGGTATCTGTAATGGAGATATAGAAGAAATTTGCAAAGATTATTTTGATTTAAATACAGACTATGAAGATATAAAAGAAAAGCTATCTAAAATAGACGATAATGTAAAGACTAGTGTTGGTTATGGAAGCGGTATAAGAATATTAAATCAAGATTTATGGGAAACAATAATTTCTTTTATTATTTCAGCAAATAATAATATTCCAAGAATAAAAGGAATTATAGACAGAATTTCTAAAAAATATGGAAAAGAAGTAAATTGGAACGGAACAAAATATTACACATTTCCAACAGTAGAAGAGTTATCTAAAGCAAGTGTAGAAGATTTAAGAGCATTAGGGCTTGGATTTAGAGATGTTAGAGTATATGAAACAACCAAAAAAATATTAAATAAAGAAGTCGATTTAAATAAATTAACAGAGGAAAAAGATACTGAAAAAGTAAGAGAAAAACTTCTTACTCTTCCAGGAGTTGGACCAAAGGTTGCAGATTGCATTTTACTATTTTCTACATTAAAAAGATTTGAGGTTTTTCCAATAGATGTTTGGGTAAGACGTGTAATGAATGATTTATACATAAAAAATCCGGATGAAACAAAAGTAAATAAAAGAGAAATAGAAAAACTTGCAAAAGAGAAATATGGAAATTTAGCAGGTTTAGCACAACAGTATCTATTTTATTGGAAAAGAGAAGCCTAAATGTAAAAATAGATGAAAAGGCTATTAATAAAAATCTACTACTTAAAGGTTAGTATAATAAATATATATATATATTAAATTTTAAGTAAAAAATAGATATATAAATTATAAAAATATACATAAATTAGAAATAAATGTAGAAAGGAGTGTATGGTGTATTTAGTTATAAATATATCATACAAATTATAAATGGGCTTAAGAATAGTTTATGGAGTTTCTGGCACAGGAAAAAGTTCATACATATTTAGTGAAATATCCAGAAAAATAAAAGAAGATAAAAATAGTAATATATATGTGATTACTCCGGAACAATTTTCTTTTACAGCAGAGGAAAAGTTACTAGATGCTGTTGGCAAAAAAGCGATTATAAATGCAGAAGTGCTTACATTTAATCGTATGGCATATAGAGTAATAAATTCAGAAGGTGGAAGAATTAAAACAAATTTGTCTGGTAGTGGTAAAGCAATGCTTATATATAATGTACTAGATGAGGAAAAGAAAAAGCTGAATTTTATTGGTAAAAATGACCAAAACATTGATACTGTTTTAACTCAAATTACAGAATTTAAAAAGCACAATATAACTCCAGAAATTATGGAACAAAATATTACTAATATAAATGATACATACTTAAAAATGAAATTAGAAGATATGTATAAAATTTATAATTTATATCATATTTATCAATAGGAAGTTCTATATATTTATTAAATAATGTAGTTCTGTATCCGACATTAATTCTATTTTCTCCTTGATTAAATTTAGATAAATTTAAATCTTTACCATTAGATTTTATTTTTATTAATTCATACCCTTTATTAGATATATAATATCTAGTAATTCTATCTAATTTAATAATATCTTCTCCGTTTCTCATAAAACTTGTAAAATTTGAATTTGATTTATGTAACATACAAAAATCAAATATATCTTTATGATTATATATAGTTTCTGATACTGGAATATTATTAAAGAAATAATTAGATAAAGCTAAAGGTACAATTCTCATCGAAGGATTTTTATAACATTCGGAGTCTATTTCAAATATTCCTTTATATTTAATATCTCCAGATTCGTATTTAGCCAAGTAACTGTTTACATCCCTCATTACTAAGAGATTATACATATTATCTTCTATATATAATCCAGTTAAATCTTCCATTTCTTTAGTTACTTCTTTAACTAAAGATAAATGTGACCTTTTAACTAAATACGTAAGTCCATCAGTATTATGTTGTATAAATTTAATTTCTGGACAAGCATTTACTAATTTTTCAGTAAACATTGATAAAAATAATTGTCCAGCAATTGTTGTTTTCATTGTATATAAAGGATCATATAAGAAAGAGGACTCTTCTCCAGACTTACCGTAAATTCCATTAGCAGCAAGTTTGAATCCTTCCATAATAACCATATCTCTTTCTTTTTTAGGTTTCTTTTTTTCTTTTAATCTAGTACTTACTATCTCATTATAAATTTCAGTAAAGATTTTACCTAAATGTTCGGGATATAATCCTAATGTAACAGCTAAAGAGGGGTATAGCGATCCAACATCTTGATCATATATAATCCATTCATCGTTAGATTTATAAATTCCGGGATCAGCATTAGAATGTAAACCTCCGGTACCATATTCCATTTTAATATTATGAAATATAACACTTTCATTAAATTCCCCTTTAGTATTAGATATAACCGTAGAATTAATCTTATTTAATAATTGATTAAATTCCTTAGTTTTAAATTCTACCCATTTCGGAACACATTCTTTTAAATTAATACTATTTCTAGGAGATTTTAATTGTTTTATATCCCATTTTCTGGATCCAGTTTTATCACAATATAATTTAAGAATAAGTTGTTCTCCGATTTTAACATCTGGGAAATTTAAGCATCCTAATTTATATTTTTTATTTAAATTTAATCTCAATGATATTTTATCCTTTCCTTTATATATTGGATTATCAGTTTTTCCAATTGTCATAAAAAAGAATAAAGTAGTAGCTTTTACATCATTAAGATTATATAAAAGAATAGATTTAATATCCTCTTCTGAACACCAATGAGTATGATTAAATGGCATTTCCTCTACATTTCTCATTCGCATATAAACCTCTAGTTGTTTGAGAGAACAAATTCGAGCTTTGTTATTTAAATGATGTATTTTATATAAATCTATTTGTTGAATAAATTTATTTCTATCTGCAATCTCAGAAAATTCCATCATAATTACTTCTTGAGATTTTTGATAAATACATTGAGAGAGAAGATGTCCAGATTTAGTTACATATTCATCATAATGATTTAATAAATGATGTATTACAGGATAATCATATCCTTCATTATTAAATCCAATTTGAACTAATTTTCTTCCTCTTAGATGATTATATAATAACTCATAATCATTTTTAGAATCATGTATTACAAATTGAAAATATTCTTTAGAATTTAAATCGTAACCAGTATATGTAAATAGGTTTGATAAACATTCTATATCGTATACTTCATAATCCATTTTAAAGCAATTTAAATCCTTTGGATTCAGCAACCAATTCAATCTGATGCTTTAAAGTTTCCCATCTTGAGATATGACTTCTTACACTAGTTCTTAAGTCTAACAATACCCTATATCTAAGAGTTGTTAGCTGTTCTGTAGTTAATTCACTATACTTTTTAAGATGGTTAGTAATTTCTAACATCCCTTTTATCTGGGATAAAGTTAATCCGGTTGGATTAGATCTTAATTTATCATGTTCTTTAAGTCTTAAATATTTATATACTTTATCCATAGGATTTAAGCTAGATAATTTATTTAACTCAGCCCACTCTTTTAATTTCTTATGATCTCCAGCCATTTTACTCATCCATAGCCCCATTCTAAGAATAAAAGATTTAGTGATATGAGGATTCTCAAACAATCCCAACTTCCCAATACATCCTTCATATACAGAATGTAAAGTTAAATCTTCATATTTCCTAGCTACCTTAATAAAGTTCTTAATTGTAGCAACTTTGGGATTTACATCTTTATTCTTTTCCAAGAACTCATCGATAGATAATGCGAAAGAGAATCTATCGAAATTCTCATTCTTAGCTTCGAAATCTCGAAGCATTAACTCGACTCCAATCTTTGTAATTTGGTCCTGAATTATTTTTAACACATTAACTCTTCCGGGATTTTCCTTAGAGTCATTATATAACATTTTATTACAGTGGGAATAAAAACCCTTAAGTTGTTCCTCAGTACAAGATACTAATTTAACCTCATTCTGAACATTTCCATTATCTCTATCTTTCGGATATAACCATGTAAAGTTTTTAATATCATTCTCTTTTCTTTCTTGTGCTTCTAATAGTCTTTCTTTTAATAATGTCATAACTTTATGTGTTTAAATAATTTTTATTTTAAGTTTATTATCTTTATCTTTTTTAATTATATTAGAATTATCTTTAATAAATTTAACAAGAGCTAAATGAGTATAATTATATGGAGTATATACTTCTTTTACATTTTCTCCAGAATTAACATACCATTTAGATACTCCTGCGATTATTATATAATAAGTAACATATCCAATATCCCCGATATTTATAGGACCTTGATTCCAATTTGGATACTTAGTTATCATATAATATTCATTTTCCAGATCTAAATCTTTAAATATATACGTACTGTATAATCCTTCTTCTTTCTCAACTACTTCTACTCTTGCTGTTATAGGAGTAGGATGTGTGTAGATATTTTTATTATACACTAGAGATTTTATCCTTTCATTTATAAATAAAGATTTAAGTGGTTATTAGAATAATTAGTTTTGTATGTTTTATTTAAATAATATTAAATATTTAAACCTTTCCTACAACAAACCACCTAAGTGTATTTGCAGCGGACCCATGTTTATATAATTTGGTATAATATAGGTAACATCTCTTTAAATACTAATTTAGTTATTTATTTAATCTATATTCAGATATTAATTTATCAAAAGCCTTTATCCTTGAATGATAATCGTCTATTGGCCACCAATAATAATCATACCTTTTACTTACTCCAAAATGATCAGGATTAAACTCCGGAATCATTGAAAGAGGTTCTATATCTAAAGAATTACCAAGTCCTCTACCTATATGAAGTAATGGATTACATTCTAGAGCAATTTTGATACAATCACACATTCCTACTTCAATATTATTATTAATACTTTTTAAATATAGTTCTTTTGCATCTTTTAAAATGTCTACTAATGTAATTTCCTGTGGTCTATCAATTTTTATAATTCTTCTACATAACACTCTTTGTAATAATTCCGAAAATTTTTCATTATAAGTGTATTTGTTATATGTATCACTATCTATTTCTAATCCGGATAGAGAAAATAGTGCATATTTTTGAGAATCTGGTAATGTTATATCTATATAATCTTCATAACTAGCTTGAAAACTTGATTCTAAAATATCATAGTCTGATGATTTATTTGTATTATATAAAATATTTAAGATATCAGTATTATCCATTACATGTCGTATATAGCGGACGATATTATTTATCCAGTCTATTGTATATAAACTAGTTGGATTATACATATATATTATTAGATTTCTAATACATAAATCCATAGCATATTTATCAAAATCTTTAATTTCTGATAGTGATTTAGTTATATGTGAATCAAAAAATTCTAATGTCTTTATAGAATTTAAAGGCTCTTTATATAGGAAGCCGTATATTAATTTAATAGAATAATATAGTAAACTTTCCATATTTATATTTCAGATATAATATTAGTGATTCTTTCAATAGCTTTTTTAAAAGCATCATCAACTTCTTTTTGTAATTCTGTATACGTTGTATAACACTTATAAGATAAACTGCTACAATTATCAAGTATATTAGAAGTAAATATACCATCTTTTCCTAAATTTTCCGTAACTATAGAGTGTTTGTTTAAGAGAGCAATTTTTGTTTTTGCTGCTATTTTATAATCTCTAATTTGTTCTTCTGTCATTTGTTAAAGTGTTTTATTTTTGATCTTAGTTATATTATAATCATGGCGAGCCAATTCGTAGTAGTCTAACATAATATTATGTGCTAATTCTTTATGTTGAAATTCGACAACCTCTTCATCCAAGCTAATAGGACATTTCTTCTTAAGCCATCTCCACATAGGAATAAATCCGTAGAGATAATATTTTACATATTTAACAACATAACATCCGTTTTCATTCTCTAAAACTTTATACTTGTTATAGGAATTAATATCTCTATCACGAAGTTCTTGAGCAGCAAAAACAAGAAATAAAACAATTATTGTAAAAGCTATTATAAAATTAATTGGAAACATAGTTAATCCTCCTTTATTTTAAGTACATGTCCTGAGAATAGATTACAGAGTGTGACTTCATCTCCCTGTATAAGGATATAGCATTCTTCTTTATCTTTAAGAGCACAATCATTACATACTCTTGAGTCCTCGTTCTCTATATACGTTATCCCATCAATTTTTATTTCCTGTATTTCCATTTTACTCTAGTAATAAGTAATCCCTATATAGATCAATAAAATGAGTTCCTATGTAAAAAGCATCATCTTCTTTTCCGCAACATAATTTAGGATCATAGGAGACACCGTATAAAGTATGACATATATCACCGCATACAAGTTTACCTTCCTTCCACATAAAAGACGGGTAAAATGCACATTGAGTACCAAGAGGGGTAAGCTTCCAATTATCATTCAATATATTAGAGGCCTTATAGATCTGTATCAGTTTTAAACGTGCCAATTCAGACCTGTCATCATATTCTATATCAGGAACTGATCCTGTGATTTCACATGCATCCTCATAGGTCTTCACCAGGTCCTGGAAACTCAATGTAAGTCTCTCTATTCCGAAGATATCTTCAAGCTTTTTCTTAAATTCTCCGGATATACTTGAATAAATCATCCTAGCCTCTACTTCTGTTATTGATAATACTTTCATCTCGTTATCTTTTTCTAATCCTTTTAGGAATATGTAACCTATTTCAGAAGGGGAATAAACTCTCATAGAATCTGTGTGGTTCCTAAATATTGAACTCTGGATAATACCATCCATTGATCACTAGGGATACTCCCTCCATTTAACTTTTTAATGGTTTCGTATATTTTAAGACAGTCTCTGGCATCCTCTGAATAGTCTGTCTCTAATTGCTTTAATAATCGATCCTTAAGTTCACTCATAATATTTAATTTTATTCATACCACTCTATCTGGATAGTATCAACAGCTTCGCTTATTATCGCATTTGTTCTGGCATCTTTCTCTGTTGTATAAATACATTTTATGCCTGATACAGTATCTTCACCATCTACATGATATATATTAATCCATCCTGTTTTCTTTTTTAAAGGCATTACAAGATCTAAGGTATGCATAAGACCATTACGACAAACTTCGCCTTCATTGGTATAAGCACATAAATATTCCTGTGTGGAATATCCTTCTTTAACTAAAGCTACTATAGGATAATTCTCTGATTTAGCATTAAAGCAAATAATTCTTACTTCTTGTCCGTCTCTTGTACAAACAGATTTACCAGCTTTAGCTTCTTCGAGATTGAATGGTTTATATTTATTATTTTCTTTTGTTTCCATATCTTTTATTATTATTATTTTTCCTCATTGGTAACAAATCTCTGATGTATACCCATTTTACATAATGCTTAATTAAATATTTCCAACTCGTAGGTGTACTATTAATAAAATGAATTACCCCCAGATTTATGTTTCAATAAAACAGGCAGTTTTTTAAAATCAGGTTTTTCTTTCATATCATGCCACACACTATTAATGTACCGTTCCGCTTCTGTCACAATACAATTAAAGTCATCTTCTGGTAGTCTTTCTGTAACACTAATCTATAAAGATTCTGGATGTTTATCTGCCTGTACTGCGCCTTCTAATAACAAAGATACTGATTCTATAGTCTCTGTTATGGGGGTCCTACTACTATATCCTATATTACGGATACCTATTTTTCTTACTTGCTCATCTGTTAATTCTATTTCAACAGAACGCTTTTTAACTGCTGGCATACTTCCTGTATTTTCATATTCATAGTATGCTTCTTGAATGTTATTTATAACAAATAATAGTTTCATATTATTGCTATTTTACAGATTTAATACAAATTACAATCTCAAACGTAATTTAAATACTAAAATCGAACCAAAATAGACTACTACAATCGAGACATTTACAATTAGCCGCGGACGTAAAATACCCTACTTCGTAGTGGTAAGATCCACAATAAGGACATTTACATAAATTTACTGTATACATTTCTCAATTTTTTTTAAACTTTTATCAGTATTATAAGTTAAGAATATTATTCTCATTCCAAGATAAAGAAACATCGCCGTTTACAAGACATTTAAATGTATTTATCTTCCTGTTCATGATATCATTTTCACATACCTGGAAAGCATGTCGACTGATGGATACTTACAACTTCATCGGATTCTTGCTTTTTGTCTGGTATTAGTGTTGTTTTGATTCTTTAAATTTACCATCTTGTAAGGTATAGTACACATCTTCTTTTATCTCAATTCCATCTACTTGTTTTGTTACAACTGAAAATGGGATATCTCTTTGTTTTTCTTCTGAATACTTCCATTCTGCAAGAGTAATCCATGACCCTATTTTTGCTTTAGCTGATGAATTAATACCAGCGCACATTATGACACAATCATCACCAGAAGAATCGATTTTAGCATCATCACCGGAAGAACCGATCTGAACGTAATCACCGGAAGAACCGATCCGAGCGTAATCACTGGAGGAGCCTATCTTAGCATTATAACCGGAAGAACCGATTTTAGCATCATCACCGGAAGAACTGATCTGAGCATTATAACCGGAAGAACCGATCTGAGCATTATAACCGGAAGAACCGATCTTAGCATTATAACTGGAAGGTAATTTTTTAAAATCTTCTTTTGTAAATATTGTTTTATTTTTAATCCATTCAATTCCCGCTTTAAATAAGCCTAAGAATCCTATTTCAATACCAATCTTTATTTTCTTTCCGCATATTTTCGAATCTTTATTTCTATTCGGATCAATTTTATCTAATTCTACTTCGCAGAATTTGTCATCAATGTTATTATAATAACTCAGAACGTCAAGAGGGTTCTCGCAAGCATGAAAACCGCAATGACATAAATCAGCCTTATCTTCTTTATATTCCTTACCAATTTCGTACTGGAAATTTTCCCATTGAGCGTACATTGCATATGCTTGTTAAATCCTTTATATACTTTAACTGGTTCTCTTCCTTTTTCATGTTAATTATACTTAGTGGTTTTTAATTATTCAAATTCTTGTTTTCGTCATTAATATGTTTATTTGTTTGATAATAAATTTGTAGAAATAACCGAAATGGCAGTACTTAAATACTGTCTTTTTATCAACAAGACAATGAAAATTATCTTCGCTATTATCGCCTTCTCTTTTTAAGGAGGGATTGGATCGTCCTTTTGCTACATAGTAAGTATCTCCGTGTAATGTATATTTTTCAATGTATACATATCCGGAGTGCTCCTTAGTATCTGCATACTCTGGATATCCGGATATTTTATCAAATGGGCAATCGATATTATCTTTCACATAAGAGACGGCTTCTGAGAATTACTTTATCATAGCCTCCTTTTATATAGTCTTCAATATATCCCATATTATCAGTCCTTATTCGTCATAATTTCTATTTTTTAAGTAAATTATTTTCAGCAAGATAACAAAGCGTTTCATAAACAGCTTCTAGTAACGTATCCCCATAAATTGGAGCGAAAAGTTTACTTCCGTCACTATCCTCAATAGTCCTGTAGTATACTCCCCACTCATCTATACATCTTTCTATTCTAAGAGAAAATACTTCATTTGATCTAGAGGATACCCTGGGAGGGATAACATTCAATAAATCTTGGAGGGTAAAAGTTGGAATCACTTCATAAGATATAAATCCAATTACCTGAAACTCTTTCTGTAGACTAAGAAACCACTCTCCTGTAGAATCGTCGTCAATTTTACATCCATGACAACGACGTGTCCAATATAAAGTAGCTTCGCTAGTATCAATATTTAAGTCTTTTAGATGTTTCATTTGATCTATTGATAAAACCTGATCTCTCATGCTAAAAATCTATTGGCTCTATTTAATAAATCTCTAAAGCATTCTATAAATTGCGTTGTCATACTTTTAGATGGGAACGTAAGAGTATGACGGTATACATAACGTGATATAAATGATACTGTTAATTCTCCATCTATCGTACTTTGGATATAATAAATATTCGCGCATGCTTTCTCTGGATCCCATTCACCTACCCAAGCTTTTCGTAACCTTATCAGTTGAGTAAGAGCTAATGTGGCTTCTGCTTCTACTTCTGATGCATATAAATTTCTATCCCCACAAAAAGCTCTGCCTTTATTCTCTCTTAAATTTATTTTTGAATCATAACCTATAAAATACTCCCGTCTAATAGGTGTTCTATTACAAAATTCTTCCCAAGTTTTAGGTATTACCTGACAAATTTTATAGATATTTCCTTCTTTTATAAGTTCTGAATCATCAGGAATTTCAATAGTTACTGTTTTCATAATTATTTTTATTTACATAAATATTCTTCATACTTCGATTATAATATCATTATATTCTGCACTATTTCCAAAATCACAATAATGAATTTCACTTCTTGAGTCTTTATCTCTGAAAACTGTTTGTTCTTCTGGATTTACTGTAGTATGTCCTACGTATTGTATTACAGGAGCATCATATAAAGGAATTTCTGGATCATACTTAAGAAAATCTCTTTTAGATTCTAACATATCTGACCATAATGGTCCACCATAGAAATTACTACCACCTCTACACATAGATATAGACATTACTTGAGATAAATATCTATAAGAATCTATAGATAAATTTATCTTTTCACAGAGATTAGGATAGTATAAATGATTAGAAGCTATATCTTTTTCATTCTCAATATTATTAAATATTTGTCCATAAAAAGATAACCATTTACTTGTAATTCCGGCATGAGAAAACCAGTAAGTTCTATCTATCTTTTCTGTTTCTGGATTATATATCTTAATATTGTAATTTAATTTAAATAAGTGCAGATTGGTTCTGTAAATATCTTGGAGTTTATAAGATATACTATATCTATATCCAGAACAATAACCTATATAAGGAGAAATATAATTAAATTCATGATTGCCCAATAATAATATTACTTTATCCTCATGTGCTTTCTTAAATTCAATTATATCTAATAAATTATTTATTATTCCTTCATCAGAAACAATATAAGAATCAACATAATCCCCTAAGAAAATATTTAAATCAGAATCTCCAGTTTCAACTTTTTTCTTCCACCAATCTCTACCATGAAGATCTCCTATTACTCTAATTTTCATATTTTAAATATTTCGGATATAATCCAACTTGTAGTGCTACCCAACTGAGCTGTATTCTCGCATGTTTTTTATCTATATACCAAGGATTTAAATGTCTACGAATTAATTTATTACAATAATCTTTCCAAACTTCTTCTTGAGATTTAGTGTTAAAAGTATATAAATTATACCATTCTTCAATACCCTTTATATCATCTACTGTTTTATTGTAAGGTCTTAATTCCTCATTCACCATTATTATTAGCATATCCTTAACAGGATAGACCTTATTTGGTCTATACCTGTTCTTTTTCTTTTTATATTTTCTCATTAAAATCAAATGTTTTAATAGGAGTTAAATCAAAGGAGCTTGGAGTAATAATAACTTTCCCATTTTTAAGAATCATATTCTTACTTAAACTTTCGGGAGGATATATCCAAGTTTTAATTGATGAATCTGTTAGATATTTATAAAAATGAGCTCCAAAGGCAACATTTGTAATATTTAAATCTTTAATCGCTTTTTCTAGAATTTCCCATACTCCTGGTTCTAATCCTTTAGTAGACCTTCCAGAGGGCATTAGAGGCAATAGGACATGATATTTTATATCGTCTGAGTAATTATACCAACTATCTATAAAGTCTTGTACAGAGGCTTTATCAGATATTATATGATGAATATTAATATGACAATCTCCTTTTTCTAATAATCCTTTTATAGCATTTTCTGCATAAGATCGGAGAGATTTGTTTCCAAACGAGACAGCAACTCCTGCTACATAATCGTGAGTATATTTAAGGATTTTATTCGCCAAGTCATAATATTCTGTTCCAGGCTTATCATAATATGATAGAATTACTCCGTTAGTAGTATAATTAGGAACTACTCCAGTATTATATACAGTTTCCAAGAAATCACAGAACTCCGGCGACTCGTCCGCAGAGCCTTCAGATCCAATCGCTATTTGAAAGGGTTTTTCTGTGATAGTGATATTCTTTTCTTTCTTATCTGGAGCAAATGTAGCGATAAACTTCTTCCATGTATCACATACATTAGTATAATATTCCCCATTTGGGTTAGAATCAACATAACACCACGGACATTTTCCAGTAACACACTTATTCCCTAATGAAACATCGTAGAACTCAGCTTTATCTGCTGGAAGTTCTTTAATCTCTTTATCTCCAAGACGTATTGTAATTAAATTACTCCATATTGCGGTATAATTACAACTACTTATACCTTTAAACCTAACTCCAAAGTGTTTAAAATCTTTCATCTCTTAATTTATAAAGTTAAACAACTATAACCTTTTACATTATGTAAATTCTCTAAATAAAGTCTCATCCAATAGGGTATCTCATAAGTTAGTACTGCTAAGTCTTTAGGATTGCAGCATGTTGTTACTTCAATAGCCGGTTGGATCTTTCTAAAGAAATCTTCGTATGATCTTCCCTCAGGCTCTAATAGTTTATTTAATATATTACTTATAGTAGTTTCATTATAGTATTTAGAATCAAATACAAAAATTATTGGAAACTCTATTATTGACTCCATATATAAAGATATTTTTTATTCTTCTTTTGATATTGTATAATCAATATTATTTTTATCTAATACATATCTTAATCCTTCTTCTAGTAACGAAGGTCTATAATCTTGGGAACATCTAATTTCAATATAAGGATCCTCTATACCTTCTTGAAAAGGACCATATATTTGTGCACAACATTCATCAAGAACATTATAGTTCCCAAAATAAGGAGATAATACTTTTAATACTTTAGATATATCTTCACTATAAATAAAACAAAAGGTCTCGGAACTACTATTAGTAATAATATCTGAAATAGAATGAATTTTAATATGGAAAGTTTTCATATTTTAAATTTGGATTATCTGCAATAAATTCATAATGATAGCCATTATCTATTACTATAGCTACTATATCCTTAAAACTCTCAGCAAATACTTTGTACATCTCATCACGTAATATACCTATTTTTGAGATATTATCATCCCAGTCACTATCATTGAAGTAGTTACTGAAAGCATCAGTTATATCACGTATATGATCAAGTGTTATACATAAATCTCCATAATTATAGTCTTTATCTATACCCCAACTATAAGTATGTATAAACTTTAGTAAATCAGATACGTCTCCTAAATTCAGTTTCTCTTGCAATCCTTTTATATTCTTTATCTCACTATCTTTAGAAACAAGAAATACTTCTGAACTACTGTTTGTTATAATATCTGATATTGAATGTATTTTAAATCTCATCCTAAATGATAATATGTAATATTAAAATTATGCTCAAGCCATTGAAATACATCAGAATCTTCCGCAAATTCTGAGCGGTTAAATTTTCTACTACATGAAATGGAATTCTCCTCCTCGGAAAGGAGAATAATCTTTCCATTTAATTTTCGAATGTCATATTCGAAATTTGTGTTTAGCAAATAGTCTATGATTTTGTTTATTTTGTCTTCATCATATGTTTGAAGAAAAGCTTCAATTTCTTTATATGAGGAATAATTAGTATCATACTTTTTAATTAATTCCGCGTATAATTCTTTAAGTAGACTATTTTCTAATTTAATATAGTCCTCTAACCGTAACTTATAAAGAGTATCCCTAATATAGTAAGTTAAACCACTAGGATACTCTAAATCAATGAACCAGTCGTATATAGTCTGAAAACATGCGTCTATATCCGTAGAATTATCCTCTTCGGAACTTTCTACCCATTTTCTAAATGTATCTAAATTAAATACAAATGGTTCATAATAACCATCTAATATAGGATTGATTATATTCTTAAGATGGTCTAATGTAGTATTTTTATCGTTTATTACAAATAATTCCGATGAGGAATTTGTAATTACATCCGAGACTGAATTAATATTATCTAGAACTAACATAAGTTATTATATTAAATTATTATTTTTGTTTAAGAAAAGAGTTATTGTCAATAATATCTCTATCTCCTTCTATTACTCTATTCAATCCATTATAATATGATAGAATAGTATCTTCCTTAGTCTGCCAGTCAGTATCTTCCTCAGACATTGTTAGGATTATTCGGCTAACATCTTCTTCTTCCCAATTTTGTTATCGTAAGAGTTTTTTATCTCTTACTTCCGGGAGTCTCCTCCTTACTTTATTGAAGATGTAAATAAAGATATTCTGATTTAATCATCAGACGGTTCAGCGTACATTTTCATCCTCAGCATCACCTGTAGGAGTAGATCACTCTTGGGTATATTTTATTCTATAAAATATTAAATATAAAAAAGGTATAGAATCTTAATTCTATACCTTACTAAAATTATATATGTATATAAAACTCCCTATGCTGGTATCTAAACCGATAGCTAATAAACATTTCTACCTATTTATTTACCAACTTAAACCCCTTCACCTTCTTAGCTACTATTTTCATAATATTTGTTATAAATATTATTAAGGGGTCGTCGCCACTAACCAAGATATACATCTTGTAATGCTGGATACTCCCTGAAATTTGACCAGCACCCGTTGTCGGAGTTGGGACAGAGCGGGATTATACTAAGGGAAGTTAGCTTTGACAAGGGCATTATCACCCACGTTTCTAATATTTATTATGTGCAAGAAATGATCCGCAAAGATGCACCATGTCCATGAACACAAAAATATAATATACATATATAAATTCCTAGTAAAGAATTAATAATTTATAATTTCAACACCTACGCGTTACGGTGGTATAAATTCTTTAGATTTATACTTACCTCGGTATTATCTAAAATAGATTCCACCGATTTTGATCTATTCACCTGTATGTTACCATACTTTCAGACAGAAATCTATCTGCTCTTCCATTAATGTCCTCTTCAACCATCCCTCAGTTTGCCAATCTTTTTCTTCTCGTGCAGCTTCAATCATTTTAGATATCCACATAGTAGTTTCAATCTCCAAATCAACAGTTTTACCAAAACTATCTTCTGGCTTTAATATAACATGATTAGATTTAATAGCTGGTACTTCTGGATAATTAAAATCAACTCCGGCTCTATATAATCTATCAACAATCCATTGATGATGATTATATTCCTCGTTAGATCTCATCTCATAATAAAGATATAATTTAAACAATCCTCTTACATAATAGTAATTCGCATATGTTCTATATACATTATGATTATATAATTCTCTTGAGATTTGGTCTATCATTAATTTCTCCATATTTTCGGAGATAGTTCTTTCTTTTCTATTCATATTATTTAAGTTTAAGATTTGTTTATTATATACCTTTTTAAAACATTTAGAGCAGTAAAACTAGAATTTTCTCTACCAGGTTTAATAAATCCGATAGTTTTATCTGAATTTTTAATCATCTCTAAAGCAGATTTTTCATAACTTGGATATAAATGTAATCTTATAAGATCATTTTTAATATCCAAATTCGGACCGTATACTTGAACTGGAATAGAGTATTTGTTTAAATACTGTATAGTATATAAATCAACACCTTCACATACTCCAACTAAGAATACTGCATTAGAATCTTCCTGAATAATTCTATCTATTTCCGGAATATAAATTTTACTAAACTCCTCTTTAGATAAATCTCGATGTCCTGTAATATAATATCTCATCCTATATAAAGATTATGTTTGTAAATATAATCAAGCACATCTTTCTGAACTAAGGGAAATGGATTAGAATCTAATCTTATATAATTCCGAATTTTATTAGATGTGATATTGATATGATCATATAAAGGTATACTAATAATATCTTCAGATAATTTCCCTAAATCTTTAGTTTCACAAAGAACAATAAATTTATTATCCTTTAATATCTCCTCACCCTTATCCCAATTAGGAATTTTGGAATATCCAGGGAATGTAGTTATTATATATAATTCAACATCTTTTATATTCTTAAAGAATTCAATAGTCTTCCAAGATGGAACCCCTTCTCTATAGGTTTTCATATCTGTAGAAGCTATTAAACTTTCCATATTAGATATAGTAACCTTTTTAAATGGTTTAAACGCTCTCTTACACATAGTTACTCTATCTGTAAAAAGTGTGGAATATGATTCTTTAACACTTCTATATTTAGGAACAATAAAGATTTCATCTAAGAAATTATAATTTACAATATTCCTAATTATATTTTGATGACATATAGTAGGAGGATCAAAGTTTCCTAAGAATATTCCTATTTTTCTCATATAGTCTGGTTTAATATTGATACTTTAGTTATTTTCTCCTTAAGCTGAAGAATAACTTCTTTGGGACTATTATAAAAAGTAATTTCTGGGAATAATTCTCTATCTATTCTAAAACGATATTTAGACGGATCTTGTTCATCAGCAACCCAATGACGTACAGATTTATAAGGTTTATATCTAAATAAATATAAATCATCATTTTCTTCTCTCGCTATCCACATAAGTTTAAGGTATTAATTTGTTGATTTCACTTAATTCTTTAGATAAACATGAGGTATTTCCTTTTTTATGTTGAATACTTCTAATAGATTCTACTTCTCGCAAAATAAATTCTCTTCTCTTTTCTATAAGAAGTTTTTTGTATTATTAAAATCTTTTTTCAAGAAAAATAAATATTAATTTCTTTTTCAGGAGTAATAATCGCATAATAATCCCAACTAGCTCTTGGAGGACGTATATAAACCTTTTTTGAAGATTTCTTTCTTAATTTTTTTAATAATCTTATTTTCATAATGTCTTAATCTATAATTTTCCTTCTCTTTAAATAAGCAAGAATAGGGATTAAATCTACAATATCAGTCTTCCGATCATCCCATATTATTCTAAAATAATCTACATTCTTAGATGAACATTCTCCTTTAAGCCACTTATTAACAACCTTTTGATATTCAAGATTCTGTTCTATGTATTCTTCTTCATCGACAACATCTTCTCTAGTATAGATATTTATATCAAGTATCTTCTTTAAAACATATCTACATTCTGCGGTAGTAAGTTCTCTTTTAAGTACTAATCCTTTTGGATAATTATCTAAAGTCAATGAGGTTGTAACTGTTCCAATATTAAATGTCTTTGTGGTCATAAACTATAAGTTTCCAGAGTAGACAGTTATATAAACAATCTAATAAAGATTTGTCCTCACTATAATATAAATATCTTATAGAATCAACATTACGATATGTTATGTTCCATCTTTTATTAAATTCTTGAGTATTTAAATAATATTTAACGCCTTCTTTTTCTACATATTTTGGAAGAAAATCTAATAAATCAATTATTGTAAAAGCTGGAATAATTTGTTCTACAAAGTTTAAATCTTCGTAAACTTCTACATTAGTTTTAGTAACTAAAAAATTATTTGTGGGTCCAGATACGCGAATCCAGAAGAGTTCTGAATTTGGTTTATCTGCTAATAGTGTTAACAAATACTCACATTTCTCTAAGGAAAGTACAGACTTATATAAATTATCCATATCTTATTTAATAATATATTACATATTAGAGAAACAGTTAGAAATATAATAATAATTAATAGAACACTAAATGCTTCATCATCATCTTTATACTTATAAAGCAATATACAAGCAATTAAGATAATAATTATCATAAAACCTTCCATATTTACTTAGGTATGAGAATAGTGATACTTCCTTATCTTTTAATTCTTGCTTCATTGAAATTAATGTAAAAATAATTTAGCTTTTTCAAGTAAATAACTGGAACAAGTTATAAATTCTGAGGCACTATCTCTAGAGTTAAATTCCAAGAGATGGTTTGAAAGTCCTTCACCTATAGTTAAACAACTATTGCCGTAGTCCCATATAATATAGTATTTAAAAATACCTTTTAAACAAATATTTTTTTCATGTTTATCCCATTCAACTTTTAATCTTCTTAGTTGAATAAGGGCTACAATAGCTTCTGCTTCTTCTCTGGTTGCACATAAATTTCTATCATACATAGGATCTCTTTTACCAGAGCTTATCGAACGCACGTTTGAAAATTGATCTATATAATATTCATTTATAACTGGTACAATATCACAAAAATCTTTCCAAGTTTTAGGTTCTCTTTCTGTAATTACTTTAAAAGTTGTATCGTCTTCTTTAATTAATTTACAATTATCTGGAACTTCAATAGTTATATTTTTCATAAGTTATTTATATAATTAATTCTATTCTCCATATTAGACTTCTTAAAATTTTTATTCTCTCTAAGTTCTTTAATATATTCTAGTATTCTCTCTATTCTATGTTCTTTTAATACTTTATATAGATATTTACCAGATGTTTTTATAAATTCTGGATATTTTAAAGTAAGATAAATTTCAAGGTTTGAATCACATAAATATACTAAGTCATTTATATAGCTATATTTAATGTCATTCTTTACTTTTCTTCTAAGTTTCTTAAGAAGTTTTGTTTTTATGTTTAAAATGTGAAATTAATTCTTCTACTATTGTTCATAAAGTTTCTTTTCAGATGGTGGAGATAGTATCCAATTCCTCTAACTTCTTGCGAAGTTCTGAAGTATTTTCCGGATAAAACAAGGTGTAGTAAACATAAGTAATTTCCTTTAGAATCTTTTTCTTTTTAACTTTTAAATAACTGATAATTTTTTCAAATAATCAATGATTAAAACCATATTCATTATCCCTAGGCTATTCTCCAAATAACTCATATAAGAATCTAATATATATTGATCGTCACGGTCTCCCTTAAGCCAAGCGTTTATAGTATCTTTATACTTATCCATTTGCTCTTGATATTCTTCTTCATCATCAAAATCTTCACGTATGTATAATTTAATTCCAAATATTTCAGAAAGAATATACTTACATTCATCCAAAGAAAGTTCTCTTTTAAGAATTAATCCTCTACCTGATTCTCCAGTTGTCATTTTAACGATTCCGAGATTATAATAACTTTCCATAAGATATTTTATTTATAATTATTAATACTAAATATTACTTTTATTTTTCCTAAATTTCTTTTTTACTAATTCCTCCGAATCAGTTTCAATATATCCATTATCATATAACCATTTTTCTGGAGCTCCTATTAAATCCATATACGTAAATGTATTAGACTTTTTAGGAGCTATTGTCTTTTCCGGAATATATGTCTTAGATTTTAAAGTTTTACTATCTTGAATTGAGATAATATTACCTTCTCGTTTATATAATAAAACTTCATAAATAAATTCTTCTGTAGGATATATATAAGAATTATTCTTCTTAAAAATTCGGGACATTATCTTTTATTATTACGTGGAGATTTAAACCATGTAAGAACAAACGAGGGATCTTCTTTAAAATATTTAGCAAATGTTTTTAAATAAGCATTACAAATTTCTTGATTCATTCCTTCTACTCTATTACATTCAACGAATATAAAAGGACGTTTACAAGCCTTTCCGTATGCTATCTTCTTTCCTAACTCTAAAGAATATTTAGCCATATCCTCCTTTCTTGCTACAGAAATCCCGAAACGAGTAAATTTTCCAGATGAGTTTGAGATGGTTACAGCACAGATAATAAATTTTCGTTGACACCCATTATTATCAGTAAAAACATCTTCTATATATTGTATTATTTCTTTCATTTTATTTATTATTTAAATTTTCAATAAATACAGTTGCAAAAACATCTAAATTCATATTTATCTGATCCCAGACATCTATTTTAAAGTATTTATTTTTTACAGAAGGCCAAGGAGAAATTAGAATTTCCCACTCACATCTAGCCCAAAACATATACATACCTTCTTTCTTTATAAATTTTTTACACTCTTCTAAATCAGAAGATTCAAATTTCTGCTGTCTTGCACTTCCTAAGAAATAAGGCATTACATCATATTGCTGTAATTTAGTAGAATTAAAATCTACAATATATACATACCAACTTTTCATTAATTATTAAATTTAAGTTTTAATTTATTTAAAATAGAAAGATCGTATTTAATAACAAAATACTCTCTATCTATTCTAAGTGTTATTTCTTTATTCTTATTATCATTTAAGTAAAATAATTCTACATCATCTAGATGAAATCCAAATGGAGTAGTGGTATAGACTGGTTCTTTGTATACTCCCATTTTATCCGCTTGTTCAAGCTCTTCCTTATTGATTATTACTTTTATTTCAGCAATCATTTATTATAGTATTTAAATGATTAATAGTGTCTTTATACGCTTTTATATATTCTTTTAAGGAACATTCGTTTAACTTTTTATCTGTTAAATGATGAGAAAGAGTTTTGAGGATTGTAGGCATTGATATATCATATCCTTCTAATATCCAATCCTCTCTCTCTAAACTCTTTCCGGAGGTATCTTTTTTTCCTTTATTTATAATCTTCTTTAGATATAGATCATATCTAGCAGGAGATGAACCTTCTTCTATTTTAAAGTCGTTTTCTATTATTATCATATGTAATAAATTAGTAAATATTCTATTTCAGCTGCTATACACAGATTATTATAATTTTTATAATAAAAACTCCTTTTACTTATTTTGATATAGATTAGATCTAATTAAACATATATTAAATATCTAATAACCAATGAGTATATAACGCTTTTATATAATCCCAATCTATTTTCGGTAATACTGATTCTTGTCCTAGATCCTTAGGAATAATATCAAATAAAGTATCTGGATTATTTGCATCTAAATTTCTTATTATATTATAGGAAGATGATATATTATTGATTGTTTCAAAATATACCGTTAATAAACCAGAACACTTTAACCATATCAAGAAATCGTTTAATGTCTTTTTAGTCTTCATTATCTTTTAAATCAATTATTGATGAATGTTGAGCTAACATATCCGCGAAATTATTTCCTTCATCTTCCTCATGTCCTTTAACCCACTCAAGAGATAATTTATAATGAGGTAATAAATCAATAACTTCTCTCCACAAATCTTCATTCTTTTTATCTTTAAAATTAGTCTTTATCCAATTATAAATCCATCCTTTTTTAATCGGATTTAATACATATTCAGAATCAGAATATATAACAACTTCGGAGTTAAATGGGAGATGTTTCAATGCTGAAATAAATCCCATTAACTCACAACGATTATTAGTTGTATTCTTAATTCCTTTAAATACGTATTTAATAAGATTCATATCGGAATCATAAAAGACTACTGCATATCCTCCTTGTTTTCTGGAGGCTCTGTAAGATCCATCTGTATAAACTATATATTTCATATTTAATAAATGCAGATATAGCTATAATATATCCGGTAATGAATATAATATACTTCATTCTAATCCTTTTTAGCACATCCATAATTTTCAGATTCCGGAAATTCTCTTGTTACTAAATTGAATGAATTATATGGAACTATATACTGATATTTTGTACTTATCCTTTTTGGAAAAGTTGTAGTTACACATTGATTTCCTTCATATGTTCCTATTGACCAAAATGTTTTATTATTTGATGCAACTACTAAAGCTCCAAGTGGTAACTCTTTAGGAATATTCAACCAGTCTAAATAAGAAGAATATTTAGAAAGTTTTAAAAATGTGTAACCAAATCTAAATTCATTTAATATATCTACGCAATCAGGTGAAGTAGATGTATATACTTCAATAGTATGTTTTTCGAAATTCAATTCAATCTTGCAATCTCCAATACCCTCATAATAAAACATTCTATTGGATATAACTAATCCTGCCAATCTAGAAAAGATATTTATTCTATATCCAGAATCAAGCAAATAAGTCTCCCAATCCCGATAGTCTTTTTTAGGAAATAAGATACATTCAGAAGCTTCAAAAGATGAATGTTGTCCATATTTATTTAGTATAATATTTCCTGGAAAAATTTTAATATAATCATTCTCAAGTATTTCTACTGTACAAATTCCAGTAAGTATGTTATAATACTCAAAATCTTCTGGAAATCTTTTTATTATTTCTGCTATATTTATCATAATAATTTCTGAAATATTGCTATAGGAATTAACAATAGACCGAACATCATTAGTATTATGGCTATAAGCTTTTCAAATTCTCCAAGCTCTAACTCACAGTAATTCTCAGCATGGTAGTATATACCCCATGACAATAATAATAATATAAAACCTACAATAATATACATTTTATTATAATTTATTTAAAAGATCTTTTAATCTTTCCTTATTTACAATTACTTCATCAAATGCTCCGAATTTACATTTTCTATTAAATAAATATCTAATAGCGATCTTTAATCTCTTCCAAAAACTCACCTCCGGATTTAAATAATATTCTATATAAATCTCCTCCTCTCCTTCATAAGAAATAAAACGCATTAGATGTTCGGAGCAATTACATTCACATTCTAAGTAAACTATTTCCATTATATATACATTTCTTCGATTTCTAATAATAATTGTTCAACCACTAAATTCTCCTCTAATTGATCTTCTAAGAATAATTCCTCTAGATTAGGTAAATCTAAATGAATCGGAGGGATATTTAATATTTCCGACACTAAATTATTTACATCTTTTGAAGTTTTATCAATTTCTTCGCAGAGTATTTTATACTCTTGAAGATCTTCTGGAGTATTATATAAAATCATATTAAGCTAATAAAAAGTCGTTTAAGTTCTGTGGAATTATTTTTCTTTCTGAAATATCTTTAAATAAATTCAAATATTTAATAGGATATTTCTTAGTCGTGGTGGTACCTAGATAAATAATTTGAACGTAGAACTCACTTTCATTTATTACTTCTTTCTTCACATATAATTTATCATACTTGAATGCTAATGCAACATTTATAAATAAAGCTTCTATATACGCTATATAATCATACAATTGTTGAAATGTATGATTTCCGTCAGAAATGTATTTTGTATCTATTCTATCTGATAACTCTTTAATAACAGAATTTAAATATCTAGCATCTGTTATTCCTTCTAAATTCTCCATATTTCTATATTTAAATAACAATAATATTCGATTCTTTAACTTTATTTAAATCAAATTCAGGATTATATCTAGTTCTTAGAATATTTAAGTACTCTTGATTCTGATCTAATTCATTATTTATATACACCATTCCATTAAAACTTATTGGAATAATATCAAATAACTCTTTTATATCTAAATCGGAGTAATCTTTAGCACTTCTCTTATTTAAAGTATCTTTTATCACATTTAAATTATATTTATCCCCATTCCCCTCTATGTAATAAATAGGATGAAGCTTTACGGATGAGATGGACCAATAACCAAATCCGGAAGATTTTAATACCATCCATCCCATCCAATTTACTCCAAATTTACCGCTTGTTTTAAATACTCTATTCCCCTTAAGATCTATTATATCGGAACTCCCTTTAATAGTTCTTCCGTATATAGTCTTAGTAGATTTAAAATATTCCCAAAACTTTTTTCTGGCGGTTATTCTCATGGATTAATAACTCCTAGAAGAGTTAGTATTATCAATATGACTCCAAAAGCTATCACCCCAGCACTATCTTCATTCTTATGTTCTTGCATAATCTTAAGTATTTATATTAAACAATGTTTTTAAATTCTTTGATAATTTAATACATTCTAGATCATGTAAATGAAACCATTTACAAGAAACTAGATCTTTTGGGAGGTGTATAAATTCCGGAATATGATCTAAATTAATAGAGTAAAAATACCTTTGTTTCTCTAAATCATTATCCCTATCAATCATTATAAACCTCTCTCTCCGAAACCTGTGATTAATAGAATTTTTCACAATTCTACTTGCACAAGATTCCATTGTTTCCGCTTGAAGTAGTGGACCTTCTAAAGAATCCCATATATTTTTATGTCTTTTTTTGAATAAGAGAATTAAATCATTATATCTAATTAATATATTTACTACCATCATGTTTGAAAATCTGAGTTTGAAAAATGAAAATAAAAAAGCCTAGAACTCCAAAAATCTATAATAGTCTAAACATACCATATCTGGAAGTTGACTTAAAAATAGTTTTAGAGTATCTAGGCTTGATAAAATAGACAGAAAGGGGTATTCTACTTATAAGCCATAGAATCCGTTTAGTTTTGAAATTTTAATATTTTACAGTCTTTTAAAGAGTTATATAAACAAAACTTTATTTATATAATATTCAGTTAAATAACTATTTGGAGTATTTTCATATCTTTTCGATTGATTGAATATCATTTGAATAAAAAAATATTTTGTAAGGATTATTTTTATTGATACAAATATAACTTACATATCCAAGACTTTCTGCAATTACTCCTTTATTAACGGAAGCATCTAATAAAGTTAAAACAATTGGAGAATCGAATTTAACTTTATTAAATGATATTGCATGTTTTGATAATGATAATGTTGCTGTTCCTGTAGGTTTAAATGTAACCTTATATTTGGGAAGTTTATCAACATTTTCAAGTTTTATTAATTCTAATAAAGTATCGAGTTCTTGATATTTTTCTGAAGCAAATTTCTTTGAATAATCAAAGTTAAATAATTCATCAATATCAATACTTGATAATTCTTTGTATTTGTCTTTCAATATATTAATGAAAATCTTTTTCAAACTATCTGTATTAAGAATTTCATCAATATTATTTGCAAGCAAAATTTTATCTAAATCTATTGTTTCCATATCCCTTAAATTTTTTAATTATTCATAATCTGAAGAAAATCTAACACCAAAACAAAAATAAACAGTATCTGAATTTACATTTACTTTTCTTGTTTTAGGTTTAATACGAAATTTCAATAATTCTTTGTCCGTTAATAATTCATTTTTTGGACAATCGCAATGATTATCTTCGATAACTAAATTATATTCTCTTTTCATAACTTTAAATTTTTAATCTATATAATATATCCGATAAATATATAAAAATTAGGGATTCGGGGGAAATAAAAAAACCTGCAAACAATTATTTGCAGGTTCACCTGAGAAAAAACAAATCAATCTTTAAATTTAAAGTTATGGATTGTTGTCCTACGAGGATTTGAACCTCAATTCTCTGGACCAAAACCAGATGTATTACCATTATACTATAGGACAAATGTTTATTAAAAATAGTTATGTATAGATTATATAAATACAGCCAAAGAATATGTCAAGGGCAAGAATCCTCTCAAGGACTAAGGTTAAGACAGAAAGAGGAGTATAGTTTATATTTAAATAAGTATATTTATTTAAATAAAAACATCTTTTGAGGATTCTTTCGCATTAATAGTTTATATTATCGTCTATATTATTTAGCTAAATTTTATTATATATATAATCTATACATATAAAAATACCTCCATCCAAATGGATTTAAGTATTACCTACTTTATTTATTTTTCTTTTGAGATGGTATGAAGATCGTTATAAATACTCCTTAAACCATCTGGGATGATGATTTTAAGTTTCTCAATTTCCGATCTCTTATTTAATACATATTCATTATATTTTGAACGTACTACTTCCATCTTTTCATTATACGACTCTGAAGCTGCTTTATCTTCAAGAGTAAGATACATTTGATATTCATGATCATAACTTTTTATCTTAGATTTCAAAGAGTTCAGAACCTTCTCATTCTCTCTTCGTAAATCTTGATATTTAAGCATAATCTTTTCTACTTCTTTAGTATCCACACTTGGGATTTTATTAGTGACTACAACTATAGAATCTTTTGCTTCTGTGGTTATATTTACTTTGTTATGTGCAATATTTAAAAGCTCGCTATAAGCTTTTCTTAAAGCACCATTATTATGAATATATTTCCCAATTGAAGAAGTTAAAGCTTCTGAGAAGAGATATTTAACCCGTTCTGAAACATCTAATTTCCCAAGTCCATAATTAGGATCTAGTGTAGAATCTTTAGACCTCTGTACTACATATTCAGGGAAATCCTTTATAAAATCAGATAAAGTATATTCTCTAAGTTTCTCACTTTCCACATCTTTTGCTTTGATTCCTTCACTCATCCATGCAATAAATGCTTTTAGTTGTGCAGCTTTAGTAAGTTTAGAATCTAGATCAGATAGTTCGGATAAATTATATCCTTCTTTAGTTCTAATCTTATTCTCAGATCCAAAGAGTGTTACTTCCTCAGTAATGAAGGAGATATTATTTAAAGATGATTCTATATCTTTTAATAACTCCCTAGCAATGTTACATAAATATGTAGCAGAAGTAGAAGTAATACCACTCTCTCCAAAAAATACTTTATTCTCATTTTTAATTTCCATAATATGAATATTTAAATAATTACTACTTAGGCACTTTGTAAGAAGTCGAACCTTAACCTCACATCCCTCGGAGTGCATCCGATGCACAAAGTACTATTAAATAATCAGATCCAGAGATATATAAAATCTCTTTCGCCGGGAATATATCCCAATGAAGTTTGTGCCTTAACTTCATCCCTGTTTTTCTATAAGGCACTATAGATTATCAGAGATTTCATATAATTTCTTATATGATTGATTCCCTATAAATATTGTAGTTTTTGGAATCTCACCTTCTATATAAATAGATTGGCTCAGTGTCACCACTATCCTTTAAGGACTACAGGTTCTCTTACGAAGCGTATTTCTGTATTTAACTTCACTGATTTTGCTACATCTAGATAGTACTAGAAGTGGGATTCAAACCCACACGGATATTACTATCCACAGAATTTTAAGTCCTGAGTGTCTGTCAATTCCACCATTCTAGCATAATATATTTAATCCCACCATTCTTTCATATAATAATATCTTAATTTATTATATAAATACCACGCTTTTTCAGTTCGAAGAGTTGGGAGAATATCAATATCATATTTATCTATAGAAATAAATCTATTTATATTCTTAGTATTTACATAACCTTTAAAATCTAAATCCTCATCCCTAGCAATATCTAATAATCTCACAGCCAATTGCATCTTCGAAATTATTCTGGAATTATTAATATGACATCCGTTATCAGTAAAAAATTTAATACATTGAGTTAATTTCTCTTTTTCTACATCTAACATAAATGCCCAATCAAAATTATAATAAGCATTAGTTTTTATAAAAAATTTAATCCATCTCTTTACTTCTTTCGGGAGTTCTCTCTTTTTCATAATTAATAAATTATAAATCTAGACATATTTGTATATATAAATTATTAACAGGATCATTTGGAATTAGATCTTCTCCAGATATTTTCCGTCTTAATCTTCTCTCTATACATCTATCACATAAATACAATTTTAAATCCCACGTCGAATACAATACATTATTCTGAACTGATTTCTTATATTAACTTACTTCTTATAATACGAAGCTACATTAGACAATTATAAGTGTATCAACTCCGACATACGGTTTATCAGATTAATCCATTAGGAAATAATGCTTGTTTCTCATATAATTATTTTTATGAAAGTTCGATAAAAATGCTATCATTAACCGTACTCGATAGCTAAGTTGGGTTATACGACACCCAATAGGACTAAATTTATATGTACAATACAAAACCTATAAGTTACGTTGAGTCCTACACTAGTACTATACTCTTTATTATGCTCCCTGAGGTGGACTCGAACCACCGACCTACGGATTAACAGTCCGCCGCTCTAACCAACTGAGCTACTGAGGAGTTAATTTAATGATATAAGTTCCCAAACCTTATATTTTAAATTCAAGAAAGTTTTATAACATTTCTAAGTTATAGAGTTATTCTCATTACCAATACAAACTCAAAAAGATGGATCTGCTTTTAATTTATACTCCCCTTAGACATAGGATGAGTTGGGATTTATAATTAGCATGCATAATTATAAAATATAACAAACTTCTATATTCCGCGTTAAATATCTGAAGTCTATTATATAGTAGCGGGAGATGGATTCGAACCACCATCCTCTAGGTTATGAGCCTAGGATGTTACCTTTACACTATCCCGCATAGAATATAAACAAAATTATTAATAAAAGGGGTGGTTACAGCTCATCTGCATTATTGCTGATTTTGATACTATCTCAAGGGCACTGAACCCACCCCAACCCTACTGTTGCCTTTTTTCGGGTTAATATTAAGATATGAATTATATGAGTTTCTTTATCACTTCTTAGATTGGATTCGGACTAATATTTCCTACTGTATGTGACATTTTCACCAGTTAAACTACTAAGAAGTTGATTTAACAATAAGTATTCCACGCTTATTTTATATCTAATCCTAAGATATTAGATTTTAGGTCAATTTGGAAATCTAAAAATCTAGGTTTATTTATACTCTGTAACCAGTAGAGCTTGGAATATCTAATTATTGTACACTAATTAGATTTACATATGTAAATATCTTACTCCATGAGGATAATTTCTCTATGGATGTTACCTATTTGGATTTCAGAGATTTTATATTTAAAATCATCTCTAACTGTTATCGTTTCTAACATATCTAAAGATGCGTTATCTCCTAATACTTCGATACATCTTACTAATCTTGGGCTACTCCTATTAATATTTCTCATATCTAATGGAGACTTAATTACTTTATATTTAATTAAATACTCTATAGCTGGTAGAGATAGATTTAATCCAATTCCGGATCTATTAATCACGATCTTCATAATTATTATATTTAAAAGATTATTTTTATTTGTTTTAATTAATATAATTTTAAAGTATTTAAAAGATATCATTCTTATATATTTCCGAATATAACCTTTTAAATATAATATTTAACGAGAGCGAAGAGAGATTCGAACTCTCACAATATAGTTTTGCAGACTATTCCCTTAACCAATTTGGATATTCGCTCTTATTTAAATAGAATTAATGATTGATTCTAATGAAGATAATAATAATAGAAATATAAATATTCCTATTATTGTCATTATGTATTTTATATCTATCTTTCTCATAATAAACAAATTTAAAAAGGAGAGTATTAACTCTCCCTTAATAAGGAAGGAGACATCACGTCTCATTAAATGTTGCTAATGTTAAACACTGATCATGAAAAAAAATTACAAAAAACATTAATCCAGAAATTCTAAACCTCAGAAATCCTGAAAATCAATATCGTGGTCCCACTAGGACTTGAACCTAGAATCTCAACATTATGAGTGTTTTGCGTTAACTTTTACGCTATGGGACCTTACATATCCTTAGATAAGATATATAATTATATACTTATCATCATATGTTTAAACATATATCATAATCATATTTCTAGCGATCTGAATATGTTGATCTAGATAATATATCATAGATCTTTATCTAACAATCCTTGTAATTTATATTATAACTCTTATCTAACAAAAGAGAAGAGCTAATATTGTAAAGAATAGATATATTCTATACATCCAAGGACTAGCTGTCTTTTTAATGTTTTGTAATAATACTATTAACGCAGTTATACATACTGCATTAAGTACTGTTAAAATAATTAATATTGATTCCATAATTTTAAATTTAAAGTTATAAATTATAGACACGACAGCTTATATATTTATTGATACTAGAGGCAAATAAGAGGTGATTAGGGTTCAAGATTAGAACTTGTCTCACCTCTTTCATTAACACAGGATTTTCCATGGTTTTACGAACTATGGAGAAAATTTTTAGTGGTGTTGTGGATTAATGCTGTGAGAAGGAGGGAAATTTGTGGTTTAGAATCACAAAAATCCCATCTCTCACTTCTAATCACTTGAAAAATATTATCACAACTCCCTTAGTACCTAGTGAAGGAAACGAACCTTCATTAACCATTCTAGGTAAATCGAATAGGTCATATTTCAACCCACTCGATTTTTCTTTTATATATTTTATACTCTCCTGTTTCGAGCAATAGTTTTATCGCATCCTCAACAGAGAATGATTTTTGCTTTCTTGCTTCTGTAATACTCATATTACGTTCTAGATTATATTCTCTAAATAATTCCAGAGCACTTTTAATTTTCCCTACATAAATAGGATTTTCATCAGTCCAGTCCACAGTTCTTGTGGAAGTATTTTCTAAAATACCTACCTCAGACAGGAATTTTAAAATTAATCCTTCTCTAATTGGGAGAATTTTAGCTAATTCCTTTCTTATATAGGATTTCTCCATTGGATGATGTAGATTTTCTCTTTTGAGTGAGTTAAGTTTTTGACTCAGTTCTTTGTAATCTTCTTGTGTTAAATTTTTAATCTTTTTTATGATATCTTGTGTTAATTTTTTAATAATAATACATAATATAAATAAAGGATAGCATTAGCTATCCTTTATATTAAGCCTCATCCCAGAGACACAGAGTTCTTTCCGTGCCAGGAACGAAACGATTCGGGACGCGTTTCACGTCAATGACTTTGACAGCTTCAACATCATCCATAACCTCTAGGATTTCTCCTAAGGTCGTGCATTTCCGGAGTTGCTTCATTAACCCCGATTTTGCCTCATCCAGTCCATTGACTCTGTTTACGAGCTGGGATAAAGAGATAACCAGTGTTTGTGTTTCTCCCTCTCCACGAACAAAACCTTGAACAACACGTTCTTGTCCATCCTGAGTTGTGAACTTATATTCAGGGTTAAATGTTGCATTACTTAAGTCGACAACGTCTCCAATTTCACGTCCGCCTTCTGCGTTACGAACTATAACTGGGGAATTTAATAATTCTTTAGACAGACCTTGTGAAAATTTACTTCTACCTTTCATAATCTTTACGTTTTATTTAATGTTTTTTATTCAAAGATGGTCACGGGGTGTAGGGTGTGATAGATCTTAAATTTTCAGAGCTACAGAAATTTTTTATAAAAAAATTTTTATTTTTGCTTAGTTATTATAGAACAATATAAAACTAAAAACCCTATCTACTTTAAAATACAAAAAATTTTAAAAATTATTTTTTATTTAGATTATCTACTCTATCTTTGTATAACTAAACAACAAAAAACATAATATGAAAACAATTGAAAATTTTAAATTAGAAGTAGTATTAAGAATCCTTAATGCATTTAAAGAAGAAGACGAAATTGCAAGTATTTTATCTTCCCAATTATCTACTTACGGTATAAGTGATGAAGTAATAAAAGTATCCACAAAACATTTAATTTCATCTGGAGATATTGAAGATTGTTCCAGCAATGGCTTCGCTCCAAGATTTAAAATTCATACATCATTATCTTGTCCAGATTTTTTAACTAATCCAGATCTAACATTAAACAACAAAGCTTTCATTCTAATGTTTTATAACATTCTACCATCATATGATAAAATTCCAGCTAGAGAATTAAAACGAATTTTAGATGATAATAATATAGATTGTGTTATTGGAACTATTTATAATATTACAAGAAGATTAAAAGAATTTAATACAGAAGGTTTATTTGGAATACTTAAGAATACAAAAGATATAACTTTAAAAATCTCACATCCTAAGTACACTCTTTTAAAAACACCTAAAGGATATCAAGTTAATTCTAAATTATTAAAAGGTGAGAATACTGAAGAAAGGGTTATATATAAACACTCTGATAAATTATGTATAAAATGTGGAGAAACAGATCCTTCTAAATTTGATAAGCATAGAAATTTCTTATGTAGTAAGTGTGCACGAGATGAAGAGGAAGAAAAGAAATGGGAAAATATAGGAAAGTGGTTATTAGATAAATGTAAAAGAAATTGTGAGTATAGAAAATATAATTATAGTAATAAAAATAATATAAAAAAGGAATTGGATATTACAGAAGAATATTTAAATGAGATGTACAAAGCACAAGAGGGGAAATGTTATTATTCTGGAATCCCGTTTTCAAAAGATTATAGACCTTCTGTGGATAGGATAGATTCTAATAAAGGATATATAAAAGGAAATATTGTTATTTGTGAGGATAAGATTAATGTAATGAAGAGTAATTTATCTATTAAAGAATTTAAGGAAAGGATTGTGAATATATATAATAATTTAAATAATATAGATTTAATATAAATACAATAAATTTCCCTCCATTTTACAATTCCCTAAGAAGAAAAAGCATGAAATTTTAGGATTTAAATAAAATAAAATTTTTAAATTTTCTTCGGAATGAGGAATGAGGTATGAGGATTGTATTAAATATAAAATATTTAAGATATATGGGAATTTTAAATATATGAGGTATTTAAATATAAATTTTATATAATAGATAAATTTTAAATATAAAGAGACTCCCAGCTCAAGATTTTTTGCGAAGCAAAAAAACTTACCCTTTGAAGGGGTAGGGTAGATCCGAAATCATCGGAGATGATTGAGGTTAAATCTTTAGATAAGAGAATTTTATATAACATACTGACAATCAACTAGTTACAAGAGAATTAGTAATTCCCCAAATTATGGTTAGTCATCTGGGGAATGACATAAGTCATTTGGGGAGTGATTAAAAATTTCAGTCTTTTATATTTGGTAATATAAATTTATATTATTATATTTGTAATGTAAAATTAAATAATTATGAATATAACTAAAGAAGAAATTACTAACACTTTTGCGGGAGAAACTCTTCAAGAGTTTGAAATAGTAAAGAAAACTAAATCTAGTGAATTTATTCAAGTATATTTAGAGGATATAACAGGATTACTTGGAATAAAAACGATGAGTGAATATAAAGTACTTTTATATTTATGGAAAAATTCACAATATATAAAAGAAGTAGATAAGGAATATGGAAATCAGATAGTTATTAATATGAAATTAAAAGCGGATATAATAAATAATTGTGGAATTACAGAAGGAACAATAAAAAATTGTTTAACTTCCTTATGTAAAAAAAATGTTATATTTAAAGATCCTACATATAAAGGAATCTATTATTTAAATCCGAGATATTTTTTTAAAGGAAATACAAACCAAATTGAAGAAGCATTAAAAAATTGTAGAGAATTTAACACTATTATTAAATACGAAATAGAATGATATACTTAATTCAATCAGGAAATTTATATAAAATAGGATATACTACTAATTTAGAACATAGATTTGATCAATATAAACAACATAACCCTACAGCCATATTATTAGATTCGAAAGAAGGAAGTCGTAAAGATGAATCAATTTACATAAATTATGTGAAGAATATAGAATAGATCGCCCAGAATGGTTTAATTCAGATAAAGTTGTTACAATCTTTAAAGATTATATCCCAATCAAAGAAGATAAAAAAGAAGAAGATAAAACAAAAGAACAAGCAGAAGAAAATGTAATCTCTCATAGTGGAGAGTATGTTTATGAATATACTTTCTGCGATAATTTTAGTGATTTATATATTGTATGTAGTCCTGTTGGAAATATAGAAATTAGAGTTATATGTTTATTACTAACTTCATTTTTCAAACAATATAACTTAAATCCAAAATTAATTATTACTAAATCTCTATTACAAAAACTTTTAAAGATTAAATCTAAAAATATTTTAATTAAAAGAGAGAAATTGTTAGAGGATTTAGGTTTTATAAAAGTAGAAAGATATAAAGAAAGTACAGTATTATTTAATAATTTTACTATTCTAGATTTTTATACTCGTTTAATAGATGATTTCAAGAATACTCCAATAAATGAATTAGACGAATTTGAAAAATATGTAGGAATCGGAAATGCTAAACTTGATGATTATTATCTATATCCTTATTGGAATGGAGTTAAATATGATAGTATAATTAAATCTTAATCTTCTTTAGGATTTCTCACAAAAATCACATACCTTTGTAAATCATAACAATCAATCCTTTTATGCAAAATCCAACTTTTGAATCTACACCAATAACATTAACTTTTCCAGAATCATTTTATATAAAAGAAGGACTACAACGATATTATAAAATAATCTCCGAACCTAAATATACTCCAGAAGAGGAGAGTTATACATATAAACTTCAACCATGCAAAAATGAAGAAATTTTAAATACAGACAATACTAAAATAATAGAACTTATAATTTAAATATATCACAATGAACGTAAACGATTTTTATAAAACAACCAATTACAATGAGCTATATCTCCAACTTTTACAAGGGATTAAGGAAGGGGTGGGAGATTTTAATACAGAGAATATAGCTTTATTAACAGAGAAATTATCAGCAGTAGTAAATGAATTAAATACTACTAATACTAAGATAGATACGACAAATACTAAAATACAAGATTTAATAACTAAAATAGAGAATTTAACTACTACATTTAGTACTAAATTAGATACAGCATTAGCATCTCTAGCTAATATTGATGTTGATTTAGATCCTGTTAAAGAAACTTTAGGACAGATAAAGGATACAACTACTTCTATACATACGAATACCTCTAGTATAGATACTAATTTAATTCAGATAAATACTAAATTAGATACTATTGTAAACTAATACCTCTCCAAAACTTCCGCCAGAAGGTGGAGAAGGCAACTGATTAGGTATAAATTAAATTGCACATGTTATTGTTATATAATATATACATTCTTTAAATATTAAAGATATACTATCTTTGTAGTGACATAATTTATAAAGTTAAACAAATAGTATATGGACGATAATATAATGCAAAATGTATTAGTGATGTATAGTTATGTAATGAATAACTTAAATAAAATAAAAACAATAATAATATCAGATCCTGAATTTAAATCTCAGGATTCAATAGAGTTTATAGATGAATTTGGAAAGATTAAATATCCAGAACTATCGTATTTAGATAGACAAGGGGCTGTGAAGAAGGATTTGAATAATATTATTCCGGAATTAAGAAAAAATCTTAATTTATAAAATTTAACATTTAATCTTAGGATTAGATCTATAATCTTAGTATATTTGTATATGTTAAATTAAAAATATGATTATGGAAAAACTTATTAGTGATAAGGAGTTAGAATGTATAAATGCTTCTATGATGGATGTAATGAATAATGCTAAAATCGGAATTGAGAAATTAGTTCAAATTATTCAGTATTTTAATGAAGGAGATTGTGAGAATAAAAAGAATTTAAGAGAACTATTAGAAATGAATAAGAGCTTCTCTGATTATTTTGATATGATTGAGGATAGACTTAAAGTGATATTATCTAAGTTAGATAACTTCCATAGAGAAGAAGACTATGATGGAATTGATATAGAGACATTGTTAAATCTTATCGATGAGAAATTAGATAGAACTTTAAATAAAATTCCTAACGAAGAAGAAGATTCTTTAGATGAGTTAGAAAATAAATTAAATAATCCTGATTTAGATAAAATTCCAGATTATGCTAAAGTTGGGATTACTATCGGAGCACCTATAGCTAGTAATAAATTACCGATAGATCAGGTTAAATGTACTAGTCCTGATATAAATGAGTTATTTTCTAATTTCGGAGAGATGGTAAAGGAAATGTTAAAAAGTTCTGATATAGAATATATAACAAATGACGATTATCTTAAATCCCTTAATTTTATTAAGGAGATGATTGAAAATATAAGCAAGTAGTCTTCTTTGCGTGTTTATTTATGTGTTAATAATGTTAAATGAAAATACCCTATAACTTAATTGTTATAGGGTATTTTTTTATATATAAAATTTAAATATGTAATTTATTTAATTCCTCATTGTCATTTTTCTTTACCCACTTATCTATTAAGATATATAATAAATACCATAATACTAAGAAGCAGAAAAATACTAATGCAGATTTAAATAAATAAGTTAATCCGGCAGATAATAAAACTGAGATAATAACCTTAACAGCTTTATAATTTAGGATTTTATAAAAGAATCCCTTTACTTTATTCCAAAAATTTTTCATAGTTAAATATTATTTAGTTGTTACTTAATAGTTCATTAGAATCATTAATATTAGGAATTAAGAAGCTTATATAGTTACCTTGTTTAAGATTTGCTCCATTATTTGTATCATAAATATATATATAATAAGAGACGACAGTACTTCCACTTATTGCAGATTTAAATGTTGTAGATAGATAATTTTCATCCGAGACATTTACATTCTCTGATAGAAAAGGAGTTATACATAATAAATTTTTATATCTAGAAGCTAAAGTAGAGTTTTTATATCCTACTGTTATTCTTATCCCTTTATCATCTGAATTAGAGATTATAGAAGCAGTAACGTTATTTATATATTCGTGATTATAAAAGATTGTTTGTAGTGTTCCACTTGAAACATTGGCTGTTCCGGCAACCATTGCTTGAGTCTTTTTTAATAATGCTATTATTTTATCCTCATTTAAATAATTAGTGCTCATTTATTTATATATTACTTGTTTTTATATTATTATATAATATTAGACATTATTCCTGAAGGTTTATTATATATAATATTCCTACTCTTTATTAAATTCTTATGAAAGAACCCTTCGTTTTATATTATCCAAATCAACTTCAGCATCAAATTTTGGATTAGATTGAATCATTTCTTTATATACGGATTCTTTAGATGTAAAATATTGAATTTCTTGAGAATTAGTAGAAAGAGTTCTGGTTTGGAAGAAGATTTAAATAATATCGCCCAGACAGGAAGGGGTGGGATTTTGCTATTGGAAGTATTAGATATCATTTAAATATAAGATTATATATAAATCCTACTTCTTCTTTTTTCCTTTATGTTTCCATTTAGCAGAATTACGTGCAAAGTTAGCTCTTTTCCTTTGTAGAGGTGTAGCATTTGGATCATTTAATACTGATCTAGCATGTTCTTGAACAGATTGTCCAGCTCTTTTAGCAGACTCTGTAAATTTTCCACGATTCTTTTTCTTAATATAAATTTTCCCGCCCTTTTTAAGAAATTCCGCAGATTCTTTACCTAAATACTTCTCTATAACATTATTAAATTCCTCTAAATCCAAATCTGGAACTTTTAATAGACTAAAGTCTATTTTACTAAGATTAAATTTCATACTCTATAATTTAACGCGTTAAACATATTATTTCTTATATTTTTAAATTTAAATATATAAATCTTGTTTTGACTGCAAGTTATTAATATATTTGCACTATTCAAAATAAGTGTGTATTAAAAATAGAAAATAAGTTAAATGATAGACAAAATTCTACCCCTCATAAATAGTTTGATTAAATCTAAAATTATAAAAGATTCTAAATTGGTACTTTGTGTAGTTATTGTACTATGTACTTTATATTTTTGTAACTATGTAGAAAGATATTTAAACGAAACGATAAAGGAAACTGTTAGAATTGAAATAAGTAATGTATTCAATCAAAGAGAGAAAGAGAAATCTGAGAAACATGCGGAATTAGTAAATACCGCACTAACTATTCCCCCTAAAATAGATAATGAATTACGTAAACTTCAACAAACTCTTAAAGCTGATAGGGCGTTTTTCTGTGAATATGGTAATAGTTTAACTTCATTGAGCGGAAATCTTTTTACATACTTCACAATGAGGAATGAACAAAATGCTTCTGGAGTAGCGGGAATTAAACAGCAATATCAACAACAAAGTACTGATAATTTTAGATTTAATGTAGAACTTAACGAAAAGAAAGTATATAATCTATTAGATATAGAGAATATTAAAGAATCAGATCCGATTTTATATACAATGTTAAAAAAGAATGGAGCTAAACAATTATTTCTTTATTTAATAGAAATTGATGGAACTCCCAGAGGATTTGTTGGAATAAGTTATTCAAAAGAATCCCCACTTTCGCATGATCAAATGTTTTATTATATAACAACTTGTGCAAGAGCTATAATAGATTTAGCTATAGTGAAAAGAAATTAAAATTTATATATTATGACTATGAGTATGAATGAAGGAGATGTTAAATACTTCTTCTTCGATGGTAATGATTTAATCGTCGATAAGGAAAACGATGATGTTACATACAATGATGAGAAACATGTGTATGTAGGTAAAAAGGGAGTAGGAGAAGGAAAAAAATTTATTTCTGTAACTACTTTAATTGGAGAGTTCGAGAATAAGTTTGATTCAGATTTTTGGAAGAAGTATAAGGCGTTAGAAGAGTTAATGGGAAATGATTTTATTAATGTAAAGAGTTCTTTATTAAATACTAAAAAATGGGATGATTCTTATATTCCAGATAGTATTACAAAAGAAGTATTTGAAGAGACTTGTAATAAATATGTAAAAGATTGGGGAGAAACAAATAGGATAGCTTGTGAGTATGGTACTGAGATACATGCAGAACAAGAAACTGGATTTTATAATCATGCTGAGAAAATGATTAAGAGATTTAATTTAGGAGGAACTATTCCTGTATATAAAAATCATCATAATTTAGATATAGATACAGGAATTATACCGGAAATGTTAATTTCTTATATAGATCCAGAAGGAATGTTACGTATTGCTGGACAATCTGATTTAATTATTAAAAATGGAAATCATATCAAAGTATGGGACTGGAAGACTAATAAGAAATTAAAACAAAAATCCTATTTTGATCCTAAAAAGAAGAAGTATCAAATGATGAAATATCCTTTAAATAATATAATGGATTGTAACTTCTTACATTATACTCTTCAATTATCTCTTTACGCATGGATGCTTCAAAAACAAAATCCGAATTTAATTATTGATGAGCTAAGAATTGTTCACTTTACTCACGATGGTGAAGTTAATGAGTATGTTCTAGAATATTTAAAATCTGATATAGAGAAGATGCTTAAATACTATAAAAAGCAGTTAATTCTCCGGAAATATGAAGAAGAAAATAAACCTATAATATTTTAAATATCATGAGTATTAAAGATATATTATCAGGACACGCAAAGGAATTTTTAAATATAAATGAAAAATTATATTTAAAAAGATTAGAGATATGTAAAGAATGTCCTTTATATTCAGAAAAATATGGAGGCTATTGTGATCCTAAATTATGGATAAATCCTCGTACTGGTCAGGTATCTGATGTAGAAATGGTTGGATGGGTTAAAGGATGTGGATGTAGACTAATGGCAAAGACAAGAAATAAAAATAATCATTGTGTATTAAATAAATGGTAAATGTTTTATGTTAAATTTAAATGTATATGGGAAAAGTAATGAAAAATGATTATTCCGGATTATATGTTCCGGAGAATGTTAGGTCAGAATTAAATACTGACAAAGCTCTTAAATCGATTGGAATCGATGAGAAAATAAAAAATGTCTCTGACGAAGAACTCCAGAAACAAGTAGAGTTTTTTGAGGATAAAGTAAATAATTGGGAAATTAAACCAATGGGAACTTATTTAATCTTCTCTAAATATCCTGCTAGTCCTTATGAAAATCCTAAATCTAAGGGAGGAATTATATTAAAACGGGACGTTAAACATGATCCTCGTTCTGGAGAAGATATAGATATTTGGAATGAACGCTTTATTTCTGTAGGTAGTGTAATAGATGTAGGTCCCGATTGTAAAACAGTTACCCCGGGAATGGATATAATGTATATAGCTAATAGTGAAAGAGATCTCCCAATTGATACTGACGGAACTGGAGATACTGTTTTATGGATTATTCAAGAGCAAAATGTATTAGCTTGTAGTTCTAAGAAAATTAATAACCATGAAGAATTGTCTTAAATATCAAGAACCTAAAATATTTCTAAAACCAGGAGATTTGGTTCAATTAAAACACGATATGCCATTTAAGCCTAAAATGCTTATAGTGGAAAAAGTTGTAGATTCATCAGAAAATGAAATTTCATTTCTTGGAATGAGGTGTGTATGGTTTAATTCTAATCGAGATATGTGCGAAGGAGTATTCTCGACTAAAGATTTAGAAAAGGTATGATATGAAGAGTGATATAAGTAATCTCCTTATTTATATCACTCTTTCTTGCTAAATATGGATATGTACTATGGTAAAGTTTTTTAATTATAATAATCAAACCGGATCCTTAGAATTAAATAAGGAGGAGATTCTATTACTTAAAGAATTTAATGATTTAATGGAGTCTGAGAGAAATAAATGTCCAGAAGATCCTGCTGGAAGGTTTAAATTACGAGCGTTTAGGGAATTTAAATATATTTATTTAATGTTAGATTGGCAATCTCCTATATATGATTTCCCAGAACAAAATAGGAATAAAGAAGCAAGAAGGCAAGCAGCTATAACAGATGAAGAATTTTCTGATCCTTTATTTAGAGCAGCTTGTAGGAAATATGAGGAATTAAGAGATTCTTTTAGAACATATAAATTACTTAAATCCGTATATACTGTAATAGATAAATTAACGATATATTTTAATGACTTAGTTGATTTAAGTGATGTAAATGATGAAACAGGACAATTAAGATATAAAGCTAAAGACGTAATCGCAGAAGCTAAAGGAATAGGTCCTCTTCTAGATGAAGTTAGGGCAGCAGAGGATAGATATAAGAGAGATATAGAAAAACAATCTAAAATAAAAGGAGATTATGAACCTGGATATAGAGATTAAATATGGCTAGGAAAATTACATATGGTGCAAGAGGTAATGTATCTAAAGTAAAAGCAAAGAAAGATGTTCCAAAAAAGGTAGATTCCGAACCAGAAAAACCTAAAAGAGTTGTAAAAAAGAAACCTACTACAAAGGAACTTTTAAATTCTTTAGATACTGAAACAATAGTAAAAGATCTTAGTACCTATGATACCCCAGAAAAGTTAAAAGAAGAGGAATCAGAAGAGCAGAAATTATATGATAATTCTTATATATCTAAAGATTTATCTAACTATAAAATTGCTAGAGATGAAGTTGAAATAGATGATTATTTATATAGTAAATTAAAGACTAAAGCTCTAGAACAATCAGAAGCATTTACTGATTGGGATGTTAAAATAGGAGATCCAGTAGATTTCTTTGATCCCGAACTTTCGTATGAACTTACTGGGTATAGACCTATAACAGAAACACAAGGATTAGATTTTAATCCTGATTGGTTCAGAGAAGATGCAATGACTAAAGAAGCTACAGGGAAGTATGAGATGTATGCTTATAAAGGTCCTGCATATAATAATTTCTGGGATGAGAGATTCAGAAGATGTACTGAGGGCTATACTTCACATGGGTATACTATAACTGGATGGAATTATTTTTATTTAAATTTCTATCGAATGCAAACTCCGATTATATTAGATACAGGAGGAACAAAAAAAAGTAAACGTGCTACATCTTTTCCAATGTTTCTAGCAAAACAATATGAATATTTTCATTATCTGGAATTATGTAGGAAAACAAATAAAGATGCTCTTGTTTTAAAGGGACGAGGATTAGGATTTAGTGAAATGGGAGCAAATAATGGAGTTGCAATGTATACATGTGAACCAGAGTCTCAATCTATATATACCGCAGCAACTAGTGATTTCTTAGCTAAGACATTAGAGAAATGTTGGGTACAATTGGATTATTTAAATACAGAAACAGAGAATGGATTTAAGCATTTACGCCAAGCGATAAATACTATGGTCCAAAAAAGAGCATCAAAGAAGGATAGAGAAGGTAACGAATCCGGATTTAAATCTATGATAACAGGTATTGTAGCGGATAAACCTTCTAAAGTCAGAGGTGATCGATGTGAATTACTTATATACGAAGAATGTGGTTCTGACCCCGAGTTGATTAAGAAATGGATTCAAGGAGATGCTCTTATTAAGGTAATTGGACAAAGAGTTGGATTTAAGATTGGTTATGGTACCGGTAAATATTCCAGTATTTATTTAGAAAGAAAATATAAAATTTTGCCGGCTTGAAGAGGAATCTTCATTGAGAAAATCGAGCAAAATCGGGGAAAGCTGTGATGCCAATCCCGAGGTAATCAATTAAATTGCGAAAGGTTAATTGATACTGTAACGCATAGTAGGTGAATAAATATAATCCTACCACGAGTGTTCGACATCTAGAACAGATGAAAATATATGCTGACCTTACATAAATTAAGAAGTGTAAGAATCTAGAGATAAAAAGCTCTAGAGATAACAAAGTGGGAGATAGTGGTCCATCTTTAGAAGGACTAGAACGGATGTTTCTTGATCCAATTTCCTTCGGAATCTTACCATATAAACATAATTACTCCTCAGATAATCGTACAGTCTATACAGCATATTTTATTCCCTCAACTGCTATAGTAATGCAGCCGGGAGTAATAGATAATCGAGGAGTTACAATACGTAAGAAAGCAGAAGAATTTTTAATGATTGAACGTCAAAGATACTCAAATGATCCCTTTGCTTATATGGTACATTGTGCAGAGTATTGTTGGACTTTCCAAGAAGCTTTATCTAGGAAAGGAGATAATATGTTCAATCAGAATTTAATCGCACAAAGATTAACAGATATAGAAGTTCATGGCTACGGAATAAAACCAAAAATTGGTATACTTGCTTTAGCCACAGATGGAGGTAGAGATAATATTAAATTCATCTCTTCTCCTAATGGTAAAGTTAAAATATTTGAAGAGCCTATAAGAGATGAGAATGGAGATTTAATACCTAATCTTTATGTTGCTGGAATTGACTCTATTGACCAAGGTATTGATCAGTCTACTGGGCAGAAGGATACATCTGATTTCTGTTTAGTTATAAAGAAGAGGAATTATGGACTTGATGGAAATAAATATGTAGCTATATATAAAGATAGACCTGAGAATATTAGAACAGCTTATAATCAGACAATTCTATTACTGGAATGGTATGGAGCAAAAGCAGTATTAGAAAGTTCCAGAACAGCTATTGTAAGTTATTTTCAGGATAAAGGAAAACAATATTTATTGATGAAAAAATTACAATCTACGAATAGTACAGATGTATCTAAGAAGAAGTCTTTAAATTCTAATATGTATGGTATTTATCCATCAAAAAGAGTCATCGAATATTATCTCGAACTTATTCAGGATTATGTCAATGAGTTTTGGGATAAAATTGATTCTGTGGAGATGCTAAATGAATTAAAAGATTATTCTTATGAGAATAAAAGGAAGTTTGATATTATCGCTTCAATGGGGATAAACTTTGCATGTCCCTCCTTAAAGTAATTTAAGGTAATAAAATAATTCCGCAAAATCGGTGAAGGCTAAGATAATTAAATTTATAATAATCTTTTTAAATAACGTGAATATCATGACTATAAATAAACAAATAGAAAAATTGGATAATATATGTCCTTTATTTATAAATAATCCAAGTAAAAGGAAAATCAGACATAACTTTTTTAGTAATATACAAACAGAAATTCAAGCATACTTGTTGGGATTTCATGCAGCAGATGGGAGTGTAAACTTAGAAAGAAATACTCTTAGGGTTAAAGTAACTAAAAAGGATGAGGAAATTATTGAATTATTTAAATCTTTTATAAGTCCAGATGCATATTGTAGAAATGTAGAAGGATTTGCTACCATTATAAGAGAAAAACAAACTACAACTAAAAATGCTTCTGAAATTAGTATTGCTAGTAAGTATATTACAGAAGATTTGATAAAATTAGGATTCGGACCTAAAAAAACTTATTTAGAACTACATCTGCCAAAACTAAAAAAAGAATTATTAGCGCACTTTATTAGAGGGTATTTTGATGGCGATGGATGTATTACTGGAGGAGTAAGAAAGCCAAATCCAAAAAATAGGGAAAAGAATTATAGAGTAGTTCTAAGATTTGATATTTGCAGTAAACAAAAAAGTATATTATCTGATATCCAGGAATTTTTTATAAAAAATGAAATTAATGCAACTATAACTTATATCAAACGAGATGATATGTACAGATTAAATGTATCAGCAAAAGAATCCTTGAAAAAAGTATTTAATCTGTTATATACAAATTCAAATTTCTATTTACAAAGAAAATACGATAAATTTAATTATTATGTTAATACCGAGGTAAGTCAGATCATCTCTGACCACTGTAACGCATAGATAGTGAACGTTAATGAGAGTAATAATCTATCCACGAGTGCGGAACATCCCATTTAAATATAGGATGAAAATATATGCTGAACTTATAAGAAATTATAAGAATATAAGGATAAAAAGTCTTATAGGTAACAAATATGGTGCGAAATGGGCGATCAAGAACTAAGATTACTAGGAGGAATTGGAGAGAAGAAGAAAAAAATTAAAATAAGTAAAATAGGATATTATTATGACTCTAATGGAGTGAAGCATTTCGGAAAAATTCCTACAGATGATGGTATTCCAGATGATTTAAAAGTACTAATATCCAGAACTGATTCAGTATATGATTAATACAACTGAAAAAGAGTATTTAATATGTATGATTAAAGAGTACATATTAGAATTATACGGAGTGGTATATAACAAACCAATAAAAATAGTTAAAACTGAGGATGGTTATATACTTAAAATGTATCTAACAGAAGATTACTTAACTCCTTTATGTATATATATCCAATGTGATAGTAAAGAGAAGTTTTTAGAAAAAATAAAGAAAGAATTACACCTTCGAGGTTTAAATCTAACTAGATACTTCGTAGGACAAAAAATTGATTTGGATGAGCGTCGAATACAAACGAGGATCAAAAGACTACCAAATTCAGAAAGCGAATCAAGCTATTTCTGATCTTGTGTATGATAAAGTAGCTATAAGAAAAGCTTATAACTACTATCATGGTAAGATGGATTTAGATCAATATAAGCATTTTGAAGAAAATTATGGAATAGGAACTCCAACACAAATACAATTTATACCACTCATAAAAAAGCACATAGATTATTTAGTTGGGAAGTTCCTAGATGCTCCATTAAATAGGCAGATTATATGTAAAGATCAAAAGACATTATCTTTAATAAATAGAGAAAAACATCTTAAAGTGTTAGATCGGGTTAAGGAATTATATATGAGCAATTTATATAATACTATTCTATCTAAATTTAGTGATCAGAATGTATCTTTAATAAAAGATCCTATAACTGAAAAATCTCTACAATTATTAAAGGAAGATATAGATAAAAATTTTATTTCTGAATACGAAATAGCAGCACAAAATATTATAACATACTTATCCCAATCTAAAAGTATTGATTTAGATATAAAGGCTAGATTATTAATGACAGATTTATTAATTTCTGGAACACTTTATTATAAAACACAACCTTCTAGAAGTGGGAATAATGTTGATGTAGAAGGATTAAATCCTATTAATACTTTTGTGGAGAAGAATCCTAATAGTTATTATTTAAATAAATCTCCTAGAGCTGTATGTAGATATTATATGACAGTAGATCAGATTCTATCTAAATACGACTTAGAATTAACGGAATCAGATAAAACAAAGCTTAGAGATGAGTTAGAAAAAGCGTATTATACTGATAATCAGAAATATGTAATAAGGTCTACTGGGCCAATAAATGCTGCAACTACAGAAGATTCTGAATTTGCTACTGGGATACTAGGAGGATTAGAAGTTACTCCAGTTTGGGATGGGAATACTGGAATGTATGGATATAATAATAGATTACTTACTGTATATGAAGTAGAATATATAGAGACAGGAAAAGATGGTGTAATGCATAGATATTCTGTAGTTAAAATAGCTAGCGATATTTATATTGTTAGGGATGTGGACTTGAATGTAGTTAGATCTATGGATAATCCTAAAGAATGTAATCTATCTGTTAATGGGTTATTTATGACTACAAGGCAAAATATTCCATTTAGCTTAGTATTAGCTACAGCAGATTTGCAGGATTAATATACAGGTCCTGGGTAAACCCTGAGAATTGCTGAAACTCTAAATATTATATTTATAATATAATACATGACAATTAGCAGCCAAATTTAAATTAATTATTTAAAAAGGTTCAACGACTAAGTATAGAACTTGAGTAAGTTCGAAGCACAGGGATATAATTTAACACTTAATTATATATGATATAGTCTGATCTATATGGAAACATATAGCTGGGTAAATTCCCGGATGTGGAGTAACGAACCACATTGAACATAAATGATGTATAATATCTTATTCTTCCTCAGAAATAATGCTATTGCAGTAAGTGGAACTAAAGGTATAGCAGTAGATTTTTCTAAAATCCCCACATTTCTTGATGAAGAGGATGAAACAAACAGATTACTTAAATTCATGGCGTATGTAAAACAAGGATTCGCAGCATTAGATACTTCCCAAAGTGAGGCTGGACAATCTATGCCAAATGCTGTATTTAATACATATGACATGAGTTTATCATATCAATCCATGCAAGCTTTAGATTTAGCAATAGAAAAAATAGAACAACTCGCATCTAATATAACAGGAGCATTTAGAGAAGCTATTGGAGGAGTTGAAACTAGAGATGCTGTTACAAATGTAAGAACTGGAATTGATCAATCTCTCATTGTTACAAAAATATATTTCTCTAACATGGCTTTAGCTTTAAGAGAGCTATTCTTAGATTGTTTAAATATAGCTAAAATAGTATACAAAGATGGACTTCAAGGAACTATTATTTTGGGGGAGAAACAAAAAGCTATTTTTACAGCTCTTCCAGAACATTATACAGTAACAGATTTTGATATAAATATTGCGGATACTCAATCTGCTTTACAGGATTTAGAAACTATAAAAGCATACAATCTTGAATTAATTAAATCCGGACAATTAACAGCAGATGTATTAGTACAAGCTATAGGATGTAAGAGTATTACAGAATATAAACAAATAACTTTAGATGCAATTAAGCGTCAGAAAGAAGAGAATAATCAAATACAGCAAGCCCAACAACAGATACAACAATACGATCAAGCTCTTAAAGAGGCTCAAACTCAAATACAACAACTCCAACAAGAGCTACAAAAATCAATGAAAGAGGTAGAAGTATTAAGACAAAAAGATCAAGATTCTTCTATTAAATGGTTCACAGCTAAATCTAAAGATGAAAATGATAAAGAGAGAAATAAGATTGAAGAAAAGAAAGCTGATATTGAATGGGCACAATTATTTGATAATAATCCTAGAAATAACGAAATAAATTTTGGAAAATGAAAAATATTTCATTAAATTTAAGCATTTCATTAACTGAATATGGAATATCTGGATTTACATTGAAGGATACTACTGGTATAAGTACTAGTAGTATCTATCCAGAAGTATCACAGATATCTTCTAATTATTTAAGAACAAAAGATATTGTATTTATTGATTTGATTACTTTAAATACTATTGAAGATCCTAAAGTATCTGATTTTTATTATGTATGTCATTCAGATCAAGAATATACTGATTATAAATTAAATTATTCTACTAAAATAGATGGATGGCATATAATAGATCATTTAGCATTACCTAATTACGAATGGGTTCATGGAGTATCTCCATCTAGTTTAAATATGGAAGGGGAAATATTCTATTCCGCGAAAGAACTTTCAAATGGAGAAGTAGAGATCTATGAAATAACTATTATATCCGGAAGTTATACTGAAAAGAAAGTATCTATAATGGATTTATATAGTAATCAATCTAACTCTAATATAATAGGGATTGAAGAAGAGACATTTCTTTTAGGGAATTTAGAATATTGTTATGAGAATAAATTAAAATATATCTATTATAATAAATTGTATACTAGATGTAATATAAAAAATGATAATAATATTTCTCAAGTATTTAGAGATAGGAATATGGTATTTATAGCTTTAGAATTGATCCATAGATTAATAGATAAATGTAGTTATTACGAAGCTGAGAGAATTATAGAAGAGATTCAGGTTTGTGGAGGATTTTGTAATAATGATTATCTTAAATACTCCTCTGGATTTAATTCTTGCAATTGTAGAAAATAATGAAGAAATCAGAAGTAGTTACTATATTAGGATCGCAAAGTTATAAGTGTGAGAATTATAATTCTCATATTGTATCTTGGTCCCCTCCAGAAGATTCTTCTACTTTGATATATACTACGGTAAATTCTAATGAAATTATTAGAATAACTAATAGATGGGAGTATTTTGAGTATATTTATGATGATAAAGGAAGAGATTTATTAAGTAATAAAAAGTCAAATACTTCTGCTTTGGATGTAATATTTAAAGATCCTGGAAGGCATAAAATTTATGTTAAATTTATACCATTACAGACTAATTTAACTGGATGTTTTTATGGATGTTTTAATTTATATAAAGTAAGTGAGGATTTATTTAAAGGTTGTTCAAATGTAATTAGTATTATAAATATATTTAGAAATTGTCAACTATTATCTGAGATTCCAAAAGAACTATTTATTTATTTCCCTAATCTTAAATATATAGAGGGCTGTTTTGCTGGCTGTGACTCATTAACCTATATTCCAGAAAAATTATTTATTAATAATAATAAAATAACTAGTTTTGAGGAGTGTTGGTATATGTGCTCTAATTTAAAAACTATACCTGAGGATTTGTTTCAATATACTCCAGAAGTAGAAACTGTTAGATATTGTTTTTGTTATTGTTATAATCTTTCTCAAATTTCAAATAATTTATTTGATAATTGCTTTAAGATAGCTAATTTTGGTAGTTGTTTTAAGCAATGTAATATATTAATAACTCCTTCTGGAATTAATAACATAGAATTATGGGAACGTACAAGTTATGATGAATTTCCTAGAATAATAAATGGAATACATTGTTTTGAGAATTGTTCTTCGATACCAAATTATTATGATATCCCGGAGGAATGGAGATAAATATTACGTAAAATATTAATTATGGATAAAATAAATCAATTACTAGAAAAAGCAATTAAGGACTACCACTCCTTAATAGAAGAATATCAATACGGTAATTATATAGATGAAAGTTTCATAGTTGAAGAAGTTTTATTCCTCAAATATAATGAAATAGATTGTATAAAAGACTCGCTATTTAATTCAATCATCGAATATTTTTTAAATAATGATTACCAAAGCACAAAATTCCAGTGGATGTGAAAGTAAGATATATAATATAACACCTGAATCTTGTTTTGATAAGAGAGTAGAGGATTTTAGGATAAAAGAAATAGAATTTAATCCTATCACCAAAAAACTTATAATCAAACAATCTCCAGATGTTGTCATATCCACAGACATTCTTCAATTAAATGATGTTTCAGAACCTACACATTTAAGTCCTGTAGAAGATATAGTAGATAATATTCCAAGCAATGCTGAAAGTGGAGTATCTTATATACTAAGAGTAGAGGATAAATATTATCATTGTACTTGGAGAGATACTCTTAAATATTGGGATAGAATACAATTAAAAGATGGATATGAGTTCTTTAATAAAAAGGATTCAAAAGAGTATAGATATAATAATGGAGCTTTAGTAGATATTTCTACTATCCATTTAAGTATGAAAATAAATCAAGATAATATTCAGATATTAAATTCTTCTGGGGATGGTGTTACACTTCCTGTCGCTTCACCAACCACTCCCGGATTATTTAGTAAGGAGGATAAAACTAAATTAGATTCAATTACTAAATATGTAAAAGAAATATCATTTTCTGGAGCTGATACTTTAGTGTTAGATATAGTTAGTAGTGATGGAACTAAATCCTTACCAATTCGGGAGGCTAATATAAATCAGAATGGTTTAATGTCTAAGGAGGCTTGTTTAAATCTTTCTAGATTATTAAATACTGTTACTAATAATATATACACAAAAGAAGAAGTACAGGAGTTATTAAATAAAAAAGTAGATGTCGCTCCTGGAAAGGATTTATTAGATACTTCTCAGATATTTAAAATAAATCAAATCTTTGATTATGTAGAAAATGTAGAGTATGCTGAGGCTAATAATAGAGCTTCTCTTAAAGTGACTACTAAAGATCCTACTATTGGAGAGTCAAGTTCTAAAATACTTAGCTTCCCAGATGTATCTTCTGCAATATCCGGATTAATGTCTCCTAAATATAAGGATTATATAGATTCGCTAAAGAGTTATTACACAGGAGATCCTACTAAAGAATATACTGGACAAGATCTACAAATAATATTTCCTATATATGATCCTATATCTAAAAAAGTAACGTCTAAATATTTAGTATTAGATGCTGCTACCTCATCCACTGCTGGATTAATCACAGCAATGGAAAAGAATAAATTAGGAAATATTTCTTCTATTGTCCAAGCTGTATCTGATAATACATATAATTCTAATTCTGTTATATTAAATCTAGTATCTAATAACCCCCAAACAGGAACAGAGGAACCAGTACAGATAGTATTTAAATCTGCTACTTCGGAAAAAGCTGGAGTGATGTCCTCATCAGATAAAGGGAAATTAGATAATGTAGTTAAATATTTAACGGAATTAACTGATACTAAAACTACATCCGCAACACAAGCAATTATACACTACCAATCATATAATCCTTTTTTAAATAGCTATGAGGATAAGTATTATTCTCTTCCAATGGCTACATCAACTATTGCAGGATCTATTACCTCAACTGATTTCGATGTAATACAAGGATTAAAAGATGTTAACGGTAATCCTCTTACATACGAAGGTACTCCTTCCAAAACATGGAAAATAGGAGATCAGATATTGAAGAATGAAAAAGAAGGATTTAGCGTTAGAAATGAGGATGATACAGAATATGGAGATTTAATAGTTAGAAATTTGACTATTAAAAAGGATATAGTATTTGGTGGAAGTGCTTTCATTATAGATACAGAAGAAGTAAAAGTAACTGATAATATTCTTACTTTAAATAGTGGAGAACAAGGTGAAGGCGTCACTAAAGGAATTTCTGGATTAGAGATTGATAGAGGAAAACTTCCAAATTATTTTATTATTTTTGATGAGTCTGATGATAGATTTAAATGTGGTACTGAGGGAAATCAATTCCCTTTAATGCTTCGAGATAATGAACCTGATATGGTAGATGGTGCTTTCTTAACCTGGAATTCTACATTTAAAAGAGCACAAACTACTAGTACTGTTCCAATTCAATTGGCTTTAAGGTTTACATTACAAAATCTATCTGAGAAAGATACAGATATTATATTTAAAAGAGTTGATAATGATTTATATCTACAATATGGAGATACTAATGATAAATATTTAAGTTTAAGGGTTTTAGATGATATTTTATTTAAATCTAGTCCTTCTGCTACTAAATATGTATTTGATAAAGAAATTTGGGCTCCAGCTTTTAAAAGAGATGATGGATACGAAATAGCTTTTATCGATCCTGATATATCAGATAGAATGTTTTTACAATACGATTCGGATAAAAAAACAATCAAAGCCTTAAATGCTGTATATACTGATAAAGGAGGATTAGATTTTTTCCCTAGTATTGATGATGTTGATAATCAAGTTAAATTATCAACCCAAAATGGGAATTTTGATATTGCAGGGCTTAAAGCATCAAATGCATGGAATCTTGTTATATCTCCAAGAGTTACTTTGACAAGAGAGGCTGTTTATAAAATTCCTATATTAGATATATTAACTAGCTCACATAAAGCCTTAGGATTTACTAATCCTATTATTCTAGATTCATATATTGGATTTAAAGATCAAAGTTGTCAATTTTATGGAGGTACTGATAGTTTTACATTTGATATAGCTGGTGATATTATACGATTTATCCCTTCTCGGGATCGTTCTTTAATCGACACAAATTCTCTGGAATTAGGATTTAGTACTGATATAATACTTCCAACAGGATTTAGAACCTCCGATTTATCTCAGATAGTATTTGCTAATTATTGGAATTTAAATAAGAAATATTTAGCTTGGGATAGTAATACCAATGTTATTACTTCTATAGATGGATTTGATAGTCTCGTAGTTGTTAATCCAAATGACCCTAATAAGAAATTAACATTACATTATGTAAATGGGGGATTCTCTATATCTTCTAGTAGTAATGTCCCAGATATTGAACAAAATACTATAGAAATTACTGAAACTATAGGATCTGATGGAAGTGTTACATATAATCTTAATTCAACATATACTCCATTACATGTTAATTTTCCAATGTGGGGAAATTTCTGTGATAAAGATGGAAAACCCTTCGCTACCGTAGAATCTTTAGTTGGTCATTACTTACCTCTAAGTGCCGGATCTACAAATGCTTTAACTGGTCCTTTATATTTTTCTCCAACTTCCGCGTTAGTAAATAAGACTGATGCTGGAGAAAATGTATGGGCTTTGTTTATGGGAGATAGTACTAATGGTACTTCTTTATATCTAGGAAGCCTTGGCGATTTAGAAAGCGTTGGCGATTTAAGAAATACAGCACTATTAAATATCAATAGTTCTGGAAACACTCATACTATTAGATTAGGATATACTGATGAAAACGGTAGTATTAAAGCAGGAATAGTTACTTCTGGAGATAATTTAAGTTCACAGACTGTAATTCATACTATCGGAAATAATGATATAAAGCATTATAGAAATGGTGCAGAATATATAATTTACGATTCCAGCAACTTAAATGTAGAAAAGCTCTTACAAAACTATACTTTAGAGGGAAATATTATAGGCACTCCTAAGGCTACTAAGATAAAAGGAACCACTATTTCTTCTGGAAGTGATTTTATCAATAATTTTAGAGAGCTTATATGGGGAACGAATGATGATACTACATGGATAGTTCCTTTTAGAAGTAATTCAGCTAATACTGGTTTTGGTGGATCTTATGCAGCTAGTCTTGGATGGTCACGAAATGATACCCATGCTTATATTAGTGTATCTTATCAAAATGATATACGTAGTGTAATAATAGGTGGAGGAAGTCAAGGGAAAATAAAGTGGTTTGAACAAGTTGCATTTAAATCAGATATAAATAATCTGAGTACTGTATACTATCCTTATAGTGGTAGAGGTCATATGACTATAAGAGAAGATGGGAGACCTATATTCACTAATAACCAAGGAATACTATTTAATACGACATCTGGTTTTATTGAAGGAATATATGTAACTACTAATAATCATTTGAATATTGGAGGTATTCAATCTAATAATATTCCTGTAGATATTTATAATGACCTGAATATAACCAGAATTGTTGACAGAGCTACTAATTTTTCTCTTCTTGTATTCAGTAACGGAGGTACTGAGGATTCACAGTATACTCATATAGGAGCTGAACACGGAACTACAAGAATAAGATCAGGATTATTTAATTTAGTACATGATAGGGGAGGAACTTTATATACAGTATTTGATTCTTATAATTTCTCAAGGGATCTCGGATCTACAAACATAAATAGTTCGTTTAATCATTTTCCGATGATGGCTGCTCAACCAACTAACAATGATGCTACTACAGACAGAGGATACCCAATACAGCAAGCAGGATCTCTTATCGTCATTCCCGGAGTATATAATGGTTCAAGTCAAATCTATGGAACCTATAATTCTAACAGATGGTTTGTTAGAACTGGATCACCAGCAGTAAGTAATAAGGATGAACACACAGCTTGGAAGGAGTTAGCTACTACTACTCATTTGAGTAATTATTTACCTTTGAGTGGGGGGGTACTAAGTGGTAGTAATAGAATTGTATTAAGAATTAATTCACCAAGTTCTGCGCCTGCGGTCGATATTGTTTTTTCTATTGGTAACAGTATTAAGAGTAGTGTTGGATTTGAATTAGGTACACTTGGTGCTTTTTTATCAGATAACGTAAGCGATAAAGTATTTTGTTTAAAAAATGGACCAGAAATTAGAACTAATTCAGGAACTTTAATTGGTAAAATACCTTATAAATCTGATTTAGATAAATATCTTCCATTAACTGGTGGTACTCTTACTGGAAGGTTAACTGTTCCCAGAATTAACACAAATTATATAGAAAGTATAGATGGTAATGCTCTACTAGCCTACCATCAAGTTGGAGTTGATGGAGTAACTAATGCACAAGTAGGAATTGGTACCGCGGTAGATCAAATGATACTGCGATCAAGTAATACTAATTTAATGCACTACAAAAATGGTACACAATATACTATTTTAGATACGTCTAACATAGCAGCATTAACTATCCAATTCAACGGATCTACTAATACTATCTATGCTCCTAATGGAGCTAAAACTGTGAATATCACTCCTGCTGCTATTGGGGCAGCTGCTGTAGGTCATACACATGTAATGAGTGATATTAGTGGCTTGTCATTAGCTTGGAGTAGTATTACCGGAAAACCAGAAACTGCTACCAGATGGCCGAGCTGGTCTGAAGTAACAAGTAAACCAAGTACCTTCACTCCGTCAAGCCACACACATCCTTTATCTGATATTAGTGATCTACAAGCTTCTTGGGATGCTTTGTTAAAGGCTGCACCCTCAGCTTATGTGACTCGTTGGCCATCTTGGAGTGAAGTTACAAGTAAACCATCATTTGCTACCGTAGCTACATCCGGAAGTTATAATGATTTAAGTAACAGGCCTTCTATTCCAAGTGCTGAGACAGCTGCTACTATTATGTCAAAAATTAATTCTCAATCCGAGATTACTTTTACGAAGCATGTAGTATGTTCAGCTGGAGCAGGGTTACAATCTACATCAGATATAAGATTCAAATCTAATTTTAATTCTTTACCAGATGATACTTTAAATAAAGTCCTCAATGCTCCAGAATTTACATATAACTGGAAGGATGAAACAACTACCTCTATAGGTACCTCAGCACAATATTGGGAAGATAAAATCCCGGAATTAGTACATGAGATGGAGGATGGAACAAAAACTTTCTCATATGAAAGATATACAGTAGTACTACAAAAAGCTTTAAAAGAAGAACATAGATTAAGAGAAGAAGAAAGAAAGAAATTTAAAGAAGATATCAACTCTTTAAATACTAGATTAAATGATTTAACTTCTTTAATACAAAAATTAATATAATAATTTTATAATTTATCTACTATGATTTCCATAGATATGATAGCTTATATATACGTTTTAATACTAGAGAGTGTGTATATAAAATTTAAAATATGATTTCTATGGAAGAAATAATAAATAAATTAGAAAGTATAATCTCTAATATATTCAATATAACAATAGAAGAATTGAGAGATAATAGAAAGCTTAGATCTCATACAGATGCAAGAAGTATTTTATTCTACTTCTTACATGTTAAATATGGAATTTCTTTCTATCGTTTATCAAAGATTTATAATAAACACCGTTCTACTATAATAAGAGCTGTAAATAAATGTGAATATTTAAAGAACTATGATAAAGAATTTAAATTAAAATACCACATGTGTGAGTTGCAGATAGAAAATAAGTTTAAATAAATCATATATTAACTATCTTTGTGCTATGAAAACAATCAGAGCGCGAAGATAGTTTTTTTATGTCTAATTTAAACTTATTTAATCTATGGCAAATTTTACCGAAATGGGCAATGGAATGCCTAATATTTTTAATTTTATTCCAGAAGCTGGAAAGTCTGGTAGTGGAATAAATGATTTAGCAGGTCTTTTAGCTTTATCTAAAGATGGAAATAATAATGATGGTTGGGGAGGTCAATGGGCTGTTTGGCTTATTTTTATCCTAGCTTTCTGTAATGGTGGTTTTGGTGGCTTTGGGCGTAATGGATTCGGTGCTGGTTTTGGAACTCCGGAAGTATAGTCAGCATTATCTAATGAATACTTACTAACTGCTATTAATTCTGCATCTAGAGATAATGTGAATTTTGTACAGAATTTAGCTACTCAGTTAAATTGTGATACTAACGCAATTCAGAATGCTATTAATCAGGTTGGTCAGACTGTAGGTCTTGGTCAAAAAGATATAATCAATCAGATTTGTTCATCTAATAGTGCTATCTTAAGTACTGTTCAATCTACTGGATGTTCTATAGAACAAGCTATTAATCAATGTTGCTGCTCTACTCAGAGATCAATAGATGCTGTTAATTTAAATTTAACTAGTTTAGGTTATCAGGAACAATTACGTTGTCAGGAACAAACTTGTAATATAAATAATAACATGAACCAAGGTTTTGCTAATGTAGGATCTAAAATAGATGCACAGACTATAGCTATTAACCAAGGATTCCAGTCTATTAAAGACATGATGTGTGATTACAAGATCGAAGCTCTTCAAACTAGAAATGCTGAATTGAATAACAGTGTTCAGACCTTACAGCAATATAACGCTTTACAAGCTTTAATTAATCCTATTACCGCTAAATTGGACTATCTCGAATGTATAATTCCTCCGAGACCAGTTCCTGCTTACCAAGCTTATCCCTATGGATATAATAACGGATACGGATGCAATAATGGGTGTGGATGTCCGGCTTCGACAACTGTAACTCCTGCTTAATTTAAATATTAACATCATAAGGGAGAGAAATCTCCCTTATTTAATACAATACTGTTATGAGTGTAATAAATAATAAAGGATTCGTTAATGAAGGAGTTACTTATCTCCAAATAGTAGAAAGATTCCCATCTTTAATATGTAGAGAAGGATTTTCCAGTACAATTACTATCGAAGATCCTGTTATAACTAGAGTAGGTACTTCTAATGTGTTTCTATTAAATTATTCGCTAGTGCACACGATAACTTATAGACCTGTTTCTTGTTCAGTTCTTAAAACTACTGTGAAGAAGTATACTATAACTATTCCTCTAGAATTAACTACTCCTCCTTCTGTAGGTACTCTTCCTACTATAACTACCACAACTACTTTAAATGATGCTGAAACGTTTACTAATACTTGTGGTGGATGTCCAGATGGAGCATTTAATAAATTTTCAAGAAATGTAGCATTAGAGTTTGCTGTAGCAGCTACTCCTGGTGCGTAATGTTTAATATTTAAATAAAATAATATCTTATGAATTTCGGAGAATTAAAACCAGGTGATGTTTTATATTTAATTGATTATAATCAATTTAAAAAGGATTTAACTTATATAAAAGGATTAGTCCAAACAGTTATTGTTAATGAACCTCCTAAAGAGAATTTAAATAATGTATACCAAACTCTTATGCAGAAGACCGGAATTAATCAACCGGTTCAGAGTTTAACTATTACCGCATTATTTAATGGTGTTCAATTCCCATTTACTGTAACTAGGGATATGTCTATAGCTAGAGCTGATACACGTACTGTATGTATCACTAAAGAGGATGTATTACAGGAAATCAGAGTAAGGAAAACTGACGCTACTAATCAACTTAAATCTTTAGATAGATATAATAAAATAGTAGAAGAATGTGAAAAAGTAGAACAAGAATTATTAGGGGATAATCCTTCACTTGGACGAATTTCTTCTGATGATAATAGGATATTAGCTTTAGAAAAGAAAATTGAAGAACTTACTAAAATTATAAGCAATGGAATCAATCGAAGGAATGAAGAAATTACTACGGGAGATGTCGGAGATGGGAAGTAAAAAGAAATCCCATAAGAAACATTATCCATACGAAGCTAAAGAATCTAAGAAATATAGAGGATTTAGAGAAGATGATGAGAATGAGGGAAGTGATGAGGAATATGTAGGAACTAATAAGAAGTTTAAGAAAGATGATGAAGAATATAAATATAAACATAAAAGATCTAGATTATTCGAAGATGATGAAGATGATGATTCTGAATTATTTGAAGATTTAGAGGATAAATTTATTGATGCAATGGAATCTTTAAAAGAGGAATGTCCTGAAATGTATCATATAATTAAATTTAAACTCTATGAAATGATTAATGGCCCTCATTTCACAAAAGATTTATGTGAAGAAGCTCTTGAATGTATTATGGAAGATTATAAAGCAAAAGAAGCTGAATTTGAATATGAGGAATCAAAACAAGTCGCTAAAAAATTCGGAGTTGAGTTTGAGGATTTTAATGAACATGATTGGCATTATGCATTAAATATCTGTTATCATTTATTTAAGGATTTATGTAAAGACGATATTCAAATGTGTGCTAAGCTTACATATTTATGGTTATGTGATAAAGCTATTCCAGAGGGAAAAGCTTTCTATCATTATATGAAGCATTTAAAACATAAACATAAGGAAGATAGAGATTAACTATCTAAAATGAAAGAAGAGAAGGGATTCTCTTCTTTTTTTTTATTATATACCAATTATTGGATTCTTTACCTAGAATTATTATATTTGTAAAATATAACAAAGTACTTTTATGGGAGAACTTATTAAAGTAGAAAAGATTCTAGGAAAGCCATATTTAATGGTAGGATCTGCTGATACTGATATTATTCTTAATGGAAAAGGTAATATAAAAGTTAGATTCGGAAATTCTTTTTTAGATCTTATTTCTAATGGAAAGGTATGTAAGACTACTGATGATACTAATAGTATAAATATTGTTCAGAATAAAAATGATATAGGAGCTGCTGATGGTTGGTATTTTGTAAAATCAGAAGATTCAATTTATTTTCAAATAAATGGAGTGCTATATCCAGTATTATCTAATAGAGACGACGTAGAAACTTCTGAGGATTATTTAGCTATCAATTATAATCAAAATCTTACTCTAGAACAAATCAGAACTGCTCAAAGGAATTTAAAAGTTATTATAGATAACCAAGATAATATTGCAATCTTACCTACTGATTTTGTTTATTTTAATTCTGATGATAAAGTTCATTACTATAATAACAATGGAACTTTAGTAGAATTATATCTAAATCTATCCTCTGGAGGAGTAGTTAAAGATAAAGTGACTATTAATTTAGAAAATAATCTCCATGGGTCCGGAGATCTTAATGTAATTGGTCCAAATGGGTTGCAGGTAAAAAATCAACAAGATTATTTAAATATAGTAGTTAATAATAATGAAATAGTTTTAGATACTAATACTTCTGGAATTAAATTTAATTCTAAAGAAGGTATCACATATATAAATGGAAAATATATATCTATAGGATATCCCCCAACTTATAACTATAATTTTGAGGTAGATGGAAATATATATGTGAAAGATAAAGCTGTTCTTAATTCTGGGATAATATCTGATAATTTCATAGAGGGAATGGCTGGATATAGATTAGAGAATATAAATTCAGAGTGGACTTTAGAAGTGGATAATTTAATAGTAAGAAATTCTGCTAAAGGCCCGTTTGGGGATAGTTCATCTAAAGAGAAGGATTTTATTACTAGAGGATTAAATACTAATTATTTCTTTGAACCACAAGGAATTGTATCTAGTATATCTGAAATAGTTCCTGATGAAGAAGAATCTGGAGAATCTGGAGAAGTTATTCCTATTAAATATGAGATATCTATAAATGGGATTTATAATATAAAAATAGGAGATTATTTATATTTTGAGAAGCATTCTTATGGATATAATGTAGAAATCCCAGAAAATTCTGAGGAAGGGATTGATGTAAGTACTTTAATTCCTACTACTAAAATAATATCTAAAGGAAGAATTAAGATTGAAAAATTAGAATGGATTTATGATGAGGGTACTTTTACAATTTCTGGATGTAATATAGTTGCTACTATCGATGGGAATGTTTTAGATAAGGATTTAGAAGAGTATTTAGATAAAACTACTGATGAGGAAAGAAAGAGAGAATTAGAAAAACTTCCAGAAGTTGGGGATATTTTATATTTAAAAACTCAAGATTCTTTATATTTACATAGTATTAGAGAAACAAATCCTAAGACTGGAGAATGTTTAGATAAATCTTATTTAGGTATAAATGATGAAGTTGCACCCTTATCTCCTAGATTAAGATTAGGGTGTTTAGAAGGTATTAGAGATCCTATATATTTTGATACTTTATTAGGTTCTGATATATACGGAGTCTATTCTGAAAAAGTGTATTGTAGATATATAAGATTAAAAGGAGATTGTGAGATAAACGGAATGCTTAAATTATCTGCACCTTCTACAAAAGAAATAAACTGGTCGATACTAGGTATGGATACTGATTTTCGAGTATGGATTCCAAATAAAGAGGGGACTAATAACGTGTTTAATATACCTAGCACTTTTAATAGAAGAATTACATGGGGAGATAATGAAATATCTTATCTATCTGATTTAGTTCCATTACAACAGAATATTCTTAGTTTAAGGGCTGATGTAGATACATTAATGAATTCTTCCGGAGAAACACCTGAAACAATAATGGCTAAGATTAATAGTCTTGACGAAATCACTTTCACAAAACATACTGTTCATACAAATGGAGCTGGAACAACTTCTGTATCTGATATTAGATACAAGCATAATATAGAGAATTTATCTAATACATTATCTTTAGTATTAAATTCTCCCGGATTTAAATATAATTGGATGGACGAGAATGATTTATGTATAGGAACCTCAGCTCAATACTGGAATAAATATTATCCAGAGCTTGTAAAAGAAATAAATAATTCTATTTTAACATTTTCATATGAAAGATATACAATCCTTCTTCAAGAGGCTTTAAAAGAGGAATATAATTTAAGAATTAAATCTCAGAAAGAATTTGAGAAAAAAATAAAATATTTAGAACAGGAAATAAGTAATTTAAAAGAATTATGTCAGAAGAATTTGCTACTATAGCACAAACAAATAATATTTTAGGATCTTCTATAGGTGGGGGGGGAGGGTCTGAATTTGTAGCTAAAATTCAGGCAATCTCCGGAGGAGCAAGAGAGGATTTATTAACTTCGTATTCTTCTATGGAATTCATACCTCTATCGAAAGTACAAAAGTCTATTGATAATATGCAGGTTTTAAACGATTTTCTTTCTACCAGAAGTGTCTATTGTCGTATAGGTGTTGTAGCAAATCCTGATGATGAAAGAATTCCGTTTGTTTATGCAGCTTCCGATTTTAAACATATCACTTTCGGAGTTGTGGTTAATGGTACAATGGTTACTACACCTATATCTCTGGGTGGTTCTACTGGATATTGGTATAATATAGCTACTTTGGCTTTATCAGGTAATTATCTATTTTGTTGTAGTGGATCTTCTTCAGATGCTGATACGCAATTCAGAATATATAAATTAAATACATCTAATAATACTCTCACTGCTATAGCTGCTTATACTGGTAGTAATTTTAAATACCCAAGAACTTTTTCTTATGCAGAGAAAATTGATAATTATCATTATGCGTATTTTGATGTTGGAGGAACGTATAGGAGTGTAGCTAGATTATATGTAAATGAGACTAACGATTCATGTTCTTATACTAAAGGAAAGGATGTTAGTCCTACTATGTATTCTCAAGTTCTTACTAAAGAAGATACAGGTCGGTACAGTACATGGCATATAGATGAGAATGGTCAGAATTATATAACAATTAGTAATACTTGGGATTGGCGCACGTCATGGCAACAAACATATCCTACTCCTTCTGGAGAAGTTATTACAGGGTTTTTTGTGAGATGTTTAATATATGGAAGTAATAAATGTATAAGTATGTCTATACCTAACCAAAAATCACATCCTTATTTATTTGATGTTTATGCCCAGAGTATAGTAAAAGAGTTTGGATCTGTAGGAATTTTTCCAGAACTCATCAATTATAAAGGAGATATATGGTGGACAGAATTAATTAGAAGTGGAAATACGTATAAAAAATTAACATAAATATATAACAATTAAATAAAACATTAAAAAATGGCAAAGGAATTTATAACCAAAGATAATTTAAATACCTTATTCTCTAAAGCAGCTCCTACAAGAGCAGATATCTTACAAGGGGGGGGGATATTAATTCAGTCAGGACTTAGTAACTTTAATACTGGAAGTGTGACTGCAACAGTATCGTATCCAAAAACATTTCCTACTAAATGCTGTGTAGTGCAACTCACTCCTAATAACTATTATGGTTATTGGTCTAAAGGAGATGTTTTAACTATTAAATCCTTCACAAATTCCTCCCTAACAGTGGAATTAGTAGGAACTGCTCCAGTAAATACCAGAAGTGAATTTTTTTTGGTTAGCTATAGGATATTAATTAAATTAATATGTTACTAAATAAAATTAAAACATTTTTACATAGAATCTTTATTAAAAAAGATTCCTTAGAATTAAATATAATAAAAGACAAAATCCAATCTTTAGAAGATGATGTACATCGATTAAAACAAAGAGCTAAAATAATATAATATGGCAGAATATCTAACTGTAGACGATAGAGCTTTAGATTCTACTGGATCTGGAGGGATTGAAGGTTTAGGACTCAGAATGGTTGGAGGATATTCTTCTATAACTAGTAGAGGTATAACAATTACTTATTCCGGATTTAAATCAGTATATGGAGTATTCTGTTGTTTAAAAAATAATAATGAAGCAGGTTATACAGTAAATTTATCCTCTTATACTAATACCTCGGCTACTTTCATACTCGGAGGGAAAGATCCTAAAGAATTTTATTATTTAATAATAGGAGAAAGTGATTAAATATGGCTGAATTTTTAACAGAAGATAATTTAGAGGACTATTCCGTGGAAATGGTAGATCCTGTTACATATATAAATTATAAAGGACTACGAATCGCTTATGGAACTACTACTTGTCCTGGGTATGATGTTGTTTCTGTACCATTAAAAGGATTTAGTGGGATAATTACCGGAATGGCTTCATTAAAAAATAATGATGAACAAGGATATGCTATAAGTATATCTAGTTTAAATACTACAGGAGTAACATTTTCTCTGGGGGGAAAAGATGATAAAACTGTAACATTTTTAATAATAGGATTATCAGTAAATAATCAATTATGGCGGAGTTTATAACGGAATTAGATAATATATTAGAGACTACACATGATATAATTAGACCAGGTCATGTAGTCATGACATTAGGTCCTTTGGTATTTGAGATAGGAAGTACTTTATGTGAGGGACATACTGAAACTAGAGTATCGTTACAAGGAGATTATATACCAAGAACTGCTGTATGTTCATTTCGGGGAAATAATGAAGCTGGATATTCTTGTAATGTTATGGGTGTAACAAAGACATATATAGAATTGTATAGTGGAGGAAAAGATCCAAAAACTATAGATTGGATAGTATTCGGAACTAAAACTTAGAAATATGAGTAAGGATTTTTTAACTCTTAAAGATGCTGCTAATAGATTAGGATCTCCTAGTAGTACAAATATGAATTTTATACATAAAGATGGAGCTATTCTCTCTGGAGCCGATCCTACTCCACTTAGTAGTTATAGTTTATATGATTTCCAGCAGATGATGATATAATTAAAATATTATCTCGGATCTTTTTATATAATGGAGCATCTAATACAACTACATCTTCTGTTACTTCAGTTATTCAAAAAGTAGGAGTAATTTCGCATAGTAGCACTGGAGCCATGTTTATGAAAGATTATTCATCTATATTAATAGCTAATCTATTCGAGAATCGAAAAAATAATTGGAGAGTTTCTTTTAGATATACTATTACTGCTATTGGAAGTTCTGAAAATTCTTATAATTGTTTATTAACTCTTTTAGTATCAGATACTAATGATAGAAAGTATTTAAGTATATTAAGAAGTACAGATACTACTAACCCAACAATTAAAATAGTAGTACAAGACGTTAATGGAAATGCTGATCCAATTAATCATCCTATAATATATGGAGGAGATATGGGAAAAGCTAATATTTTCGCAATAGAATATATAAATAATAAGTTATATCATATCAATGAATCAAATAGTATAAGAGCACTTTTATGGGATTTTGGAAATGTTAATGCTATCTCATTAGATTCTATTGGACTACAAATCGGAGGTATACAAGAAGGTAATATAGATTATAATAATCCCAGAATGATTATAGAATATTTAACAATAGACGCTTAATAATATGGAAGATTCTTTAAGGGAATGTAAAGGATGTGATAAATGTCTCCAATCCCAACAAATATTATGTATATTAGATTATGTAAAAGAGAATAATGAATTATTAACTCTTATACTGTCTAAATTAAATACTTTATTAAATAAATAAGATGAACTGTAATAATTTCTTTATTAAGATGTTCACAGCTCATTCAGGATTAAGTTCTAAGAGAGTATGTGGATTTTTTGGGTGGATAGTTTGTTTATTTATATGTATATGGTGCACAATAAAAGTGATAGAATCCCCAGAAATAGTAGATATGCTCTTCATATGTAGTACTACTCTATTAGGAGCTGACACTATTACATCTATATGGAGAAAGAATATAAATAAATCTAATAATAATGAAAACAATACTAATTAAATATATTACATTAGGAATCTTTATCATATCCTTAATATATTTAATAAAACTAGTAGATAAACAATCTAGAGAAATTAGAAATTTAAAAGATATTCATACCTCAGAATTATGTACAATAGATTCTCTTCAACAAGTACATATCGTAACAGAGAAACAATTTAAAAGAATAATTTTATCAAAGGATTCTTTACTTAAATCGGAATTAGAGAAAAAAGATTTAAAGATTAAACAATTAGACAATGTAATTAAAGCTAATATAAACACAACTAAAGTAATTAGAGATACTATATTAAATAATATTGAAATAATAAAAGATACTTGTATTCCGATAATTAAATCTATTGATTGTATTACATTACATGAAACTCTAGAAATTAATAATGAGAAATTATATCTTACTATAGATTCTTTAGATTTTGATATAAATATAACTATAATAGACTATAGAGATATTATATATTGGTATAATTTTAGGAAAAGAAAAGAATTCGGATATAGTACAATAGGATTCCGGAATCATTATATTAGTAAAATTACTGCAACATCTGATTGTTTTAAAGATAAGATAAAGATACAATCGTATAAAATTAAAAAATAAAATTTTTATTTATTTATTGTATTACATACAAATATTATCTACTTTTGTGGATGAATAACTAAAAATTAATGAACTATGATTATTGAAAATAAGCCTATTGACATTAAAGTGGATGAACAGCGTCCGGCTAATTATGTAAGTTTAATGTTATTTTGTTATGAAGTTCCGAGCCAAAAAGCTTTAACTTTATCTACAATTAAAAGAGATTTAGAGATTATGAAAATTTTAGAAGAGAATGTAGAATCGGAATCATTTGAATTGGATGATAAATATAAAAATTCTCTTAAAGAAACTATTTCCTCTACTCCTTTTAATATTAGAAAGAAGTCTTTAGCAGAGTTTGGGGAATATATAGAACTTCTGTAATAAATATTGTATATGGAATATGAAAATGATTTAGATATCTTCAACTCATTAGACGAAGAATCTACTCCTCAAAAATCATCTGAGGAGAATGTGGATGGTAAAAAAGATACTTCCCAAGAGGAAGTTAATACAGAGGAGAATACTTCTCCTGTTATAGACGAACAATCTTTATTAGAGTCTGTTCTTAAATCTAGAGGAATAGATTTTAATAATATAAAAATAGAGGATACTGAAACCGGAGTAATTCACAGTGTCCCATTTACTGAGTTAAGCAGAGAAGAACAAATAGAACTTCTTAATTTAGAAGAAGATGATTATAACCTAGACGATGATGAGATAAATCTTCTTACATTTATGCGTGAAAATAACCTTAACTCCGAATCTTTAGTAAATTATTACAAACAGAAAGGAATTGAGGAATATTTAGCAAATGAAGGAGCTGTTTATAAGGTAGATGAATTATCAGATGAGGATATATATGCTTTATATATAAAAAATAATTACGGAGATATTTTAACAGAAGATGAATTAGTTGATGAAGTAAATAAAGCTAAAGAAAATTCTGAATCTTTTGAGAAAAAGGTTAATAAATTACGTGAGATATATAAAGCAGAAGAAGAAAGATTATCTGCCGAAGCTAAACAGAAAGAAGAACAAGACTCTCAGTTATCTGAGGAAGAATTAAATAAGATAATAGGTACTCTTAGAGAGGCTGGAAAAAATATTAAGACTATTGGAGGTTTTGACCTTGAAGAATCAGATATAGATAGTACAATGGATTATATAACTAAACCCCAGATTACGGGAAGGACAAAACTTGCAAGTGATTTAGATAATCCAGATACATTATTTAAATTAGCATTTTATGCTACTCATGGAGACGAACTAATTGAAGCTATTCATGAACATTATAATAATGTACTTAACGATGAAGAGTACCTAAAGAATAGACTAGAGAAATTAAGTAAACTTAAAAATAAAAAACGTAGTAATAACACATCTAATCTATCAACAGGTAAAGGTAATAAAATAGAAAATTCAGATTTAAAAAGTTTTCTTAACCTAAAGGATTAGATCTAAATTTAATTTAAAATGTTTGTAGCAGAATACATTTCAAATCGAGCCAATATGAATGGCTCAAGAACTTTTCATGACTTCTCCCAATTCTTGGGACGAATTACTCATAGAGTAGGTTTAGCTGCATCTTTATGTCCCGGACATACTGTATCAGCTTTAACTGAGAGAATTGAAAATATGGTTTATCAAGATATTCCTAAGCCCGGACGTAAGAGTATTGATGCTTTTGCTATCGAATGGGACGTGGATGTGAATCAATGAGGTTCACAATAAATTCTTTAAATTGCTGGGAACTCTCTACTGCTACTAGAGATAATCAGCAGCATGGTCTTGATGAAGACAGTGTTCAACGACTAGGGGAAACCTGTAAATCTTATTATTTAAATAAGATTAAAAAACTGAATTACTTATGAAATATATTGTATATCTTACTAAAAATTTAAAATCTAAAGTTGGAGAGTTAAATAAAATTTATATTGGAGTGCATCAGACAAATGATCCTAATACTTTTGATGGATATTTAGGGTGTGGAGTTTATATAGATCAACCAAGTACTTATATGTACCCAAAAACTCCATTTCAATATGCTGTTAAAAAGTATGGAACAAAAGCATTTGAGAGAACTACTTTATATATTTATGATACTCTAGAAGAGGCGTATAATAAAGAATCTGAGTTAATAAATACTGAGTATTTAAAAGCGGATCATACTTACAATTATTTAAATACAAATTCATATAAAACAATTTATCAATTTAACACATCTGGAGAGTTACAAAAGAAATGGGAATATTCTTTAGAGGCATATGATTTTTATGGACAATCTCCTAAAAAGTTTCAATATGCTATAGATAGGAAATATGAATTTCTTAATTCTTATTGGGCATTAGAACCGGAGATAGATGTTATTAAATATTGTAAGAAATCTAATCCACCTATTTCTGTATATTTATATTCTAAAAAAGGGAAGCTCTTAAATGAGTTTCAATCAGAAAAGGAATGTGCTGAATATATAGGAATATTAGATATAAGTAAAGCTATTAAAAATCAGTCTCTAGTACAGAATCAATATTATATATCTAAGAAGTTAGTAGATGAATTTATTCCGAAGGCTAGGATAAGTTGTAAGAATCTTATTTATTATGTATATGATAAAGAAGGAAATTATATAGGAAGATTTAAAGGGAAAGAAGTAATGAAGGTTATAAATCTTCATTCATGGGCTAAAATTCAGAATATATTATCTTATAACGAGGGATGGTATAAGGATTATTACATATCTACTACAGAAGTATCTAAAGTTCCACAAAAATGTTATTCTAATGGAATGATAATTGATGTGTATGATAAATTTGGGAATTATATAGAGACTTTAAATACTACAAAAGAAGTAAGAGAAAAATACAATATCCCATCAAATAAATTAAAGAATATCCAGATGGGAGATAAATATTATAAAGATTATATCTTTAAATATCATACTAATAAGTAAATGATATAGTCTAAATTCTTTAAATAGAATAAGTTCATTAAACGTATTCCGTTTGTTGTTGTTCCAGAAGGCGATGGTGTTGGAGGAACTGAAATTCGGATGTTGTTTAAAGAAAAATACTATGATAAACATGATATTTTCGTGATAGATAAATCACATCAACAGTGTTATGTTACTGCTCGTCCAATTTGGAGAAGTAATAAATATTATGAATACACTGTTCGATTAATCGATACTGATTATATGTCGTATCTTGATACTTCTGCGTGTCAACCTGGTATGACTACTCACTTCTTATCAAATGCTCATCCGTTTGATTATCACGATTTCGGTAAGTTTTGTATTGCCGCTTTATTTAGTAATAAATAAATGATAACTCTTCTAATTGCTGGAACATCTTTAAATATAAAGACAATCAGCAGCGAAGTAATAATATTTAAGATAAATATTATTAAACGTTCAACGACTATCTGTTATAGAGTAGAAATTTAATATTTCGAAAGGGAGAGAATCTTAGAAACATTAAGATTAAAATATAGTCTGATCTTTATAGTGATGTAAAGTTAACATAAATGACCACAAAATATCAGTCCAATATGGAGGTTCATCGTAATTACTTGACCTTACATAGAAATGATATTGATGCATCTCAAGCTTATTTAGCTAATGAAGATGTATTCTTGAAAATTAGTGATACAGAAACTAAGGGAAGTGAGAAATTGTTTACTATGACTTCAATGGAAAAGACCTTGATTGAGAATTTCTTGGAAGTTAAAGCTAAACATGATCTTTGGGCACGTAGTAATGTGGATAAGAACGGAAAACCGACTATAATTGATTCGCAAACGCAGAGACCTGGAAATTTTAACAAACGTCTATGTTAAACATGGGTCGCATACTGGAAACAGTATGATAAATTAAATTCCTTGAATTGCTGGAATATCTTTAATCTGCTACTTAAAGGCAATCAGCAGCTAAGCATTAAATATTGTATATATTTATATCATATTTAATGAAAGTTCAACGACTAGTCTTCGGACGTACATATTTATATATGGAAGCAGGGAACAACTTAAATAATTAAATAAAAATAATTGTTACAAGATAAGTTGATGATATAGTCTAATCTTTATAGTGATATAAAGTATAAATAGTGTATATAGGCGACGGTAAGAAATTTGCCGCTTTATTTAGTGATAAATACTGAAACACCCTTCTAATTGCTGGAACATCTTTAAATATAAAGACAATCAGCAGCGAAGTCTTTTATAAGAAACGTTCAACGACTATCCAATATGGAGTAGAGAAAAATTTCTCGAAATGGAGGGGATCTTAATAATTAAATATATAAGATTAAGATATAGTCTGATCTTTATGGTAACATAAAGCTAACACAAATGATAATTCCTCAAATTGAAAGATATGCATACTTAATCTCTTTCGATCAATTACTTACTTCACACTTCAAAGAAGCATTAAGTTTCTTAACCTCTAAGGCAAAGAATTTAACTGGTAATGATTACGTATTAATCTGTAACTCTTTACTCTGGAATCAAATTGGTGATAACTTGATGAATGAAATTGGAAGGTGGACTCCTACTGCTACTTTGATGTATAGTAAATCTTCCGGTATGAAGAAGAAAGTAGGTGAAACGGTTGATGGTGTTAAAGTAGGTAATACTTTTGTTAGCTATGAATATCAAGGTAATACGATTACTTTCATGCCGGATAAAGCTTTAAATATAGAATATCCTGATCAAGCATTTGGATTTATTCTTGACTTAACTCCGGACTTAGCTAACGGAAAACCAGCTATTGAATCTTGGACGTTCAAGGGCTGTGATATGATAAAAACTGATGTAATTGGGGTCGGGGGTCTCGATGGCGTATCGGGAGGAACCGCCAGCACACCAGTTGCAGGATCTGAATCATTTTGGATCCTAATCTCCTAAATTGCGGGAACATCTTTAGAGATTTAACTACTAAATATAATTAGCGATAATTATATGGCGAAGGTAACTACTTCGGTATAGTAACAAGGTTAAATATTAGACAATCCGCAGCCAAGTTTCTTTAAATAAAGAAAAAGGTTCAACGACTAGTAAGTCCTATTAAATAGGCATAGAACTTAAATAAGTTCGAAAGAGGAGACACTTTTAAAAGTGATAATATAGTCTGTTCTTCATGGAAACATGAAGATTCTTGATCAAAAATGATCAGGAGGCTCAAGAAAATGATTTACTGGGGTTTGATATCTGAAAATTTTAAAGCTTAGACCCCCTTTAGTAGCGATATTAGAGAAAACAACTCTTCTAATTGCTGGAAACTCTATCTTAGACAATCAGCAGCTAAGATATACACTAAATCACATTTAGTAGTATATAAAGTTCAACGACTATCGAAAGTGTAGTTATAGAGAAATCCTATAACAAGTAAATGAGTAGAGTACGATAGAAGTCTATCGGAAATGGAGAGTAACTTAAATATGGTAACAGTGTTTAAGTTAAAGATATAGTCTAATCACTATGGCGACATAGTGGAGCAAACGCTCGAATAAGAGTAACGATCTTATTTAAATATAAATGACAGCGGCGTATCAGTATACGCACCCTATCGTTCTGTTATCTTTAGACAGAATCCGCTATAATAAATAAAATATAAAGAGGGCTAATAACCCTCTTTATTTTAAATTTAAACTATTTAATGATCAATGAATATGAGTATAAGTACAACTGCTTTAAAAGAGGAACTTGATACGGTAATACATTTACGTAGCCGTTTTGGTCCTAATCATGCTGGAATGTCAATTTCCCCAGTTAAGAATCCATTAACAAGAGAATTTCCTTCTTGTGTCAGAAATGTGGATTCATCTGGAAATATTATCTTAGGTAAAGATGATGATCCTTTGGATTATTTCGTTAGAACTACTGATAGATTCTTTATTAAAGATGGGGATGAGTTTGATCTAAGTAATCCTGTTAAATCTAAACAATGGGAAGCTATTAAATTTTCTGATCTTATTTTTGATAGTAAAGGGAAATTTGATGAAAGTGGTAAAATGTTAGTAGGACCAAATGAAAAAATCGGACCTCAAGCAGTTTATTATGTAGAAAGGATTGTTGAGGATACTAAAAAACGTAATACAGCCTCAAGGAAACTAAATAAAGCACTAAATTATATTTATAATGCTTCAAGAGATGCTTTAAGAATTAGAGCAATGCTTTTAGGTAAATATATAAAAGATGCTTACGATGAGGAAATTGAAGAGTTTCTAACAGAATTTGCTAAAAAAGATGCGGAGAAGATTATTTCTTTATTTGAAAGTAATGATACTAAATATCTAATAGCATTTACATATGCTAAACAGAAAGGTATTTTACGACAGAAAGCAGGATTGTATACATATAATGATAATGATATCATAGGTAGAGATGCTGATTCTTGTATTGATTTTATGAAAAATCCTAAGAATAAACTTATTACTGATAGGATTTTAAGAGAAATTCAAGAAATTTCTGTAAAGGATAAGGATGTAATTATAGAAGCTATTTCCGATGATAATAAAAGAATTGAGGATTTAAAAGCACAGAATGAGGTATCTACAACACAGGGTTTTCTGGATGATTCTAAGTCTGATTCCGAAATATTAAAAGATTTAGAAAATGCCGAAAAACTTCCATTGGAGAATAAAAGTAAACCTACTAGTAAGACTAGTAAATAATACATAATATGAATTTAAAACAAGTCTATCAAGCAGTACTTATAGAATTAGAAAAACAAAAAGCTCCCAGTATGCTCTTAGACGAGTTTAATTATTATTATTATAAAAGTGTTATTCAGTATATAAATACTAAATATAACTTTTGTGATATGAACCAACAAGAAGATGATGATCTTAGAGTATTAAATATGACTGCCACTTTATCTGGAGGGAATATAGTAAGTAAAGATGACGATAAAACATTATTTACTTTACCTAGCGATTATTTTCATCTTAAAAATTGTGTAATTACATTTAATAACCCTAATGCTAAATGTAATTCTAATTCAATAATTAAAAAGGGAGCAAGAAGATTAACATCTGATAAATATCCTGGGATATTAAATAATTATTACTTTAAACCTTCATATAAAACACCTTATTATTATATATATAATGATGATTCTGGACAAGTTAAAACTGGAACTCCAGTTATTATAAAGCTGTTTTATGGAGAAGATAAGAATATAAATATCTCAGATATATCTATAGATTATATTAAATATCCTAACGAATTGAGTCTAACTGTAAATGATTTAGAGAGTGAAGATGAGATTCTGGAGGACTTAGAGTTTCCTAAATATGTATGTTACGAGATAATTAATATTATGGTGAAATTATTTTTAGAGAGACATAGAGATCCTAGGTTAAATACCAATCCTATAGTTAATCAAACAATAGCTCCACCTATTTCCCCTAATAAATAAAATTTATAAACATGTTTGAATTTGTAAACGAAGTAATTATTAATAGTGCGAAAGATTCGCTTAGTGGACTTGATAAGTTCGATAATCAGATAAATGGAGAGAGTGGTTTTAGAGTGCTTCGAGTAGGAGATTATAAGACTGCGTATATTAAAGGTGGTAAAATATATAAAACAACTGCCTCAGATCCTAAAGTATCTATATCCGAAATTACTATTACGAATGTAGTTAAACCTACAACCGCTGGAGTAATAAATCATATTAGATTAGCTATTGGTATGCAGCTTTCCGGATCTGCTAATTCTTATTTTGCTGAAACTATGGATGACAGACGTCGGAGAATGTTTTATGCAAATTTAGATGTAGTAAGTACCGATACTGCTGCTAATATTGCTAGTAAATTGGTTGATATTATAAAGAAACAAGGTAATTTCTATAACAATCTACGATTTAAAGCTACTGTTGAGGGTGCTAAAATTACTATAACTTCTGCTAATGAATTTCAACTATTTAATGTGTTGGAAGTACAGAAATTGGAAGATTTTAGTACTGCTGCTTTAGGTAATTATTATCCTAAAGAACCAGTATATACTACTATATTAACAGGAACTAATACCCAAATTGCTCAAGAAGGTGTTGGTACTTATTGGACGATGTTGAAAAATGTACAGATCCAAACCTCTCTTAGAACTGGAATCTTTAATCAGGATAATGATGATTCTAAGATTGTACCGGGTGCTTCTTATAATCAATACGTATTTGATTATGAGTGTGAAAGAGATCATACTGGTATGGGTGCTGTAGGTGAGAAATTAGTATCTATCACTAAAGCTGTTTTCTGGGTTAATATCTCTATCTCAGATACTTTCGAAACTGCTGTAAAAGCTGCTGGAGTAGTTATAGATGATGTAGAAAAAGCTTCCGATAATACTGGTACAGATGTGACTACTCAGACTATGACATTAAAAGTAGGAGAAAAGAAATATGTAGATATTAAGATTTCTGAATATGATAGTGTATCTTCTGCTTCTACTGACAAAGTTGCAGTAAAAGGAACAGAAATTACTGGCAAGGTTATTACAGACTCTGCTGTGGCTGTAACTTATAAAAAAGGATCAAATACAGTATTAACTGTTAATGTAACTGTCACCGCTTAATATAAAATATATTATTTAATAAAAGGCAGGTAAGATTATAATATTCTTATCTGCCTTTTTAAATATATACCATATGGAATTGAATAAATTAGCCTCTGCAATTTTAAATGATATACTATCTGGATTGAGAGGTATTACATCTAATATATCTTTATCTGTTGAACAATTAGAAGACGACATAATAGATGAAAGATTAACTATAATAAAAGAGTATGCTTTAAAAGGACTTCTCCCTGTTAAAGATTTGGTTACATCTATTAATTGTTTGGAGGTAGATTGTAAATCTATAGAGAATTGTAACTTATGTAATCCTAATTTAAATATTAGGGAGACTAAAATTCCTCATGTAGAGATTCCTCAAATTGTCACAGATTTGGGAGTTGACGCTATTCAGTATTTTGGGACTGTGGATAGAAATACCCCATTTAAGATTTATACTGATATATCCTATCAATACCATAAATATAATAGATGGTTAGGTAGAAAGCCTTATATTTATATAGATACATCTCCTAATGAAAATGGGATGTATGATTGTTATATATTTAATGCCCCATTAATTAAAACACTATCTATAATAGCTGTATTTAAAGATCCTAGACAGTTAGAACAATTTACTTGTTGTAATGCAGAAGAAGTGTCTAATATGAACTTCTTGACTAACGATATTAAGAGAAGGATTACGGAAAAAAAAGTGAGATGGTACAGAAATTTAGCCGCACCTAACCTACCAAACGATCAAGTAGCTAAAGCTTAATATATATGAAGAATTTAAACTTTCACACAGCATATACGTATATTCAAACTAACTATGGTTTAAATATAGATCAATTAGAGTTTGAATCCTCTGGAATGATTGCATACGATAAGATAGGAAATAAACAAACAGAGATAAAAGAATTTGTAGGAGATGTTATAAATGGGGAATTAGAACTTCCGTGTGATGTTACTAGTATAGAAGCAGTATTCGGAAATTTTATAGACTCCCAAAAGACATCTAATAAACAACGCTGGCCTCAGGTTATTACTAATTATATAGAACGATATATAGAATACTGGAAATATAATAAATCCTTATTATATGATTATGGGGTATTATTAAATTATCAGATGAGAGAAAATACTTTATTATTTGATAAGGACTATAAGAATGTATTAGTTTTATATAGGAAACAAATTTTAGATGGCGAAGGGTTTCCTTATATAAATTCTAAAGAGGCTGAAGCAATTGCAGCATATTGTGCTTATACTGATTTATATAAGCAGGCTATTAGAACAAGAGATCCTAACACATATCAAATGGCTCAGAATATAAAATTAGAATGGGCTAGGTTATGTGAAAGAGCTAGAGTTCCGGAAAAAGTATCTCAAAACGATATGAATAGGATTTTAGATGTAATGACTAGTTTTGATAGAAAATCTTACGGAAAATCATTTAAACCAGAGAAGTAATGAAATATAATAATACAACAATATCTTCTCTTAGTTATACATTCTCCGCACCTGAATTGTTTGAAAAATTCGATTTAAAGAAGTTAGAGGTATCTAGAAAAATGCTTAAAAAGAATTATAAAAATGGTGCAGAACTCCGATTATGGTGTTGTAGGATTTATATTTACTTTTTATATTTAATAATATTGGATATTATCAGAAATAGTACTACTTTCGTATTTACAACCAGAAAAAGAATGATTTTGGGGATTGAAATACTTAAAGGAGAAGAACTTTTAAATCATCTAAAGACTTCTACAAATACAATGTATAATTATTTTGATTCTGAGTATAAATACCCACAAATTAAATTATTCTATGAGAAAGGTAAGAAAGGAACTTTAACTAGAGGAGTAATGTTAAATTACTCCTTAACTAGAGAATTTTTTGATAATGTAAATAGTGGTAATAAGTATGGCTAATAAGATTAAGTATTTAAAGGATTATCTCCCGATATTACAAGAAAAATTCCCAGAATTTAGTATAGAAGATTTAACTACTATTATTAAATATGGGAATAGATATTTATATTATGTAATATCTAATAATAGTGATGTTTATTTATCTAGTAAAATAGATGGTAAGATGTTTAAATTTCTCATTGGAAGAGTTACATTTCAAAGTATTGCTCACAAAATTAGATACGCTATTAGTAAGATGATTACTAAGATGAGGTTTTTATATAGACAGCGTAGAACTAAATGGTGGGGGTATTGTTATTTTGGATTAACTGAGGAGAAATTTAAATCTATTTATTTAAATAAAAGAAATATTACGTTTAATTTTGGAGATGTATGCTTATATAGAGTGCTTGATGAGTGCTTGCTTAATTTAAACTACGATCATTTCTTTAGAGTTAAATTATACGGAATTCCTGGATATAAGGTATTTTTTGAGAATTATTCTACTAAAGATGCAGAATATTTCTTAAAAAGATCTTTTGATGGGTATGAGTTTACTAAAATTGATAATATAACTAGAGAAGATTTAACAGAATTTTAATATGGAAATAGCTCAAAACTCCTTTAATGGAGGATTATTAATGGATATGAATGATACTGTAGTTCCGAATACAGTATTAACAGATTGTTTAAATGGGACGATTATAACTTTTGACGGTAATGAGTTTATATTACAAAATGATTCTGGAAATGGGAGAGTTGAATCTTGTGCATTAAAGAAAGATTTTATTCCTCTTGGAATAAAGCAGTATGGAGGGATTATATATATAGCATCGATGAATCCTCTTACTGGAGAATGTGAATTAGGTTCATTTCCATCTCCAGAAAGGAATATATCTTCGGAAGAATTATCTATGGATGATATAGATACTGATATACTTGATAGTACTTTATATCCAGAAGGGAAGAGTAAAGGATTACAAATTACTTATTTAAAAGCTGATTTTTCTTTATTGCAACGAATGGTTTTAAGGCCCGGCGATAAATTTCTAATTTATATAACTCCTAGCACTGGTAGCTCTTCGATAAATAACTTTATAGAAACTTATAAAAATTATAATACTACATTCAATAACGGGAAACTTCAACGAAGAGTTTTTTCATTACATCTTGCCACTGTAAATGAAAATGGATCTATTACTTATATAGAAGATCAAACTAATGTATTTACAAACGAAGTTAGAAAGTTTTTTTATACAGAAGGCGAAGCATTTGGAGGTAATATTCAATTAAAAACAGTTCAGGATCCCTCATTATATAATACATATAGTTCTAGATTTAATGGATATTTAATTATAGTATTAGAGATAGAACCTATTGATTTTTTTAATATTGAGATAGGAGATGTAACTAAAAATGGTAAGGATGATTATGATGTAGAGCTTATTATTAATAGTGAAAGTGATAGTTATAATAATGTATATGGAGTAAGAATAGAAAAAGATGAAGAAGGTACCTATGAGGATGAAGAAATAAATCCCGATTTAAATCCAGAGTTTATTTTAAAGCCCGGAGAGAATATTCCACAACCCGTAATATCAATTAAACATGATTTATTAAAATTAAGTAAAGAAAAAGATACACGTATAACTATAAAACCATATTCAAGATTCCAATGGTTTGAGAATCTTAAATATACAACAGTATTAAATTATCGAGATCTATTAACTAGTAAAGAATCTAATATATGGAGATATTCTACTACTAGTACTACTAATATAGAAGGAAGAGAAGTTAAAAGGGTTACTATTACTACAGACTTCTTTGTTAGAGGAACATCAAACGGATTAAATAAGTGTGATGTAATGTATATAGAATTTTATGATGTATCCGCAAATGCATCTCTTATATATCCTTTATCTAAATCTATTTCAGGATCCTATAATTTCTCTATAGATTGTTTTGATAAAGATTTAAAAGTAGAACCTTATTATTATCAAAACGGGAAGGAGGTGGAAGATATAGATTCCGCTATTACAAATTTCGAAAATAATTATTTAGAATCTTCTCGTAATAATTATTATTTATTATTAGATTCTTCTAGAGTAGAAGACTATTTTAAAGTAATATCTGGAGAGCTTACTCTAAAGGAGGAAGATATGAAAAAGCCTTCTATATCTAATCCTAGATTACCGTGGATATATGAAATAAAACCTCAATTAGGAAGTAATACTAAACTTTATAAGAATTTTAGCACACAAACCGATTATGTATATAATTCTGAATATACTAGGTTAAGATATAATAATTTTTATATATGTAGAATATGTGGATTGAGCTTTAATAAGGATACAGAAAAACACCAATTTGAGGTTGAGGAATATAATGCTTTATATACTCTTTTCACAAATGGACAATTTAATTCTTATTATACTTCTGCTATTACAGAAGATACTAAGAACTTTTCAACACTTAAAATAGATAATTATATAACAGTAGTATCGGATTCTGCTATAGATTTATCCCAAAAGAGTATTACTGGACCAACTATTATCCATAAAAAAGATAATATACTACAACCTTCATTGTCATCAGCTTCCGATTTAATTGAAGAAGGGGAACACAAGACGCAATATGAAACTACTATAGAAAATAGTGTCACAGTAAATTCAGAATATAGACTTAGGAAAGTAAATAAGCTTAATTTTGGGATATTAGATGCTGATATAATTTACTCATCTGATACATCTAATTATAGTTTAACTACTTCCGGAACTCCATTAATTTTTCCGTCAGCTATTATAACCGATAATAAAGTTCAAAGTGATGAAAATATTAGGGAACTTACTATAACTGCAACCCTAAATAAACAAGTAAAATCCGGAACATATACTACAAATATTCCGGGAGATAAAATAGAATATAATAAATGGGAACCTGTAGGATTATTAGGGTGGGATGGACTACAAGTATCATCTGGAATACCTTATTATCATAACGATGATGGACGTGGAGATTGGATCTGTGTTAAGGATGGAGTAGATAATATTTTTGTAGATAAGGATGTATCATCTGAGTGGGTTACTAAAGATCCAAATAAAGGGGGTTATGATAAAGATTACACTGTAAACGCAGGAAATTCTCCAACCACAGTCGTAAATAAAATAAAATCAAGACTAGGGAATAATAAAATAGGGATATTAGCATTTGCTGGAGATAGTCTTGATACTTCTCTAGAAGCTTTCGTAAATGACTGGGGAAGTAGAACCTGTAATAAATTATATTTTTATCCTAATAAAAATTCTTCTAAATATTATCCATCAACCTTTGTTATAATAGAATTTGATGGAAATACAATGTGTATTTGTAATATATACGGAACTAGGGTTAAAAATATTATGTCAGCAGATAATATAAGGTCAGAATTTAATACATTATTTAATAATTTATATAGAGCAAGTAAAGTATCTGGAGCATCTAATAATCCTTATACTATACCTAATCCTGATACAATTAAATATGATAATCTTTATGATACTACATTAGAAGGAAAGATAAAATTAACTGGATCATTTTCACCAGTAAATATTAATATAAAAACAGATGATGGTACTATACATCTAAATGACAGGATTACTACAATAATAAATACATATATAAATTCATTAAAGGATAATAAGTATTATATTGGATATGGAAGTACAGATACTGGCCCCGATAAAACAAAATTAGAAGATTACAAACCAATAGAAACTACACAAGCTCCTTTTTCAGCTAGCATACCTTATAGATATATATTTAGTTCTTCTTTAACCTCCTCTAATTTAAATAAAGTTAAAAACATATATCTCGAAGCAAGTAGTTATACTACATATATGTCTAAGGATTTAGATAACATGTACGCTACTAATAATGAAAAATTATATTTTAAGAGAGTAGATAAATTTGAAGTACATCCTCTTTTTAGTATTCTAAATAATAACATTCATCTGATAGGAATGGGTTTTGGAGCAAGTAATCAGGAATCTAGATATATTTACTGGTATTCTTTTAGAAATTTATCAGATAATGAAGATTGTTGTAATGCTAACCTTAGAAATCCAGATGATCTGGTATTTAGCCAACGATTACAGGTGAGAGGAAATATAACTGGGTCTAATTTTAGTAAACCAGAGAATTTAGTTAATTTTACTTAATTATATATGACCCCTTTTTTAACCTTAAATTTTGATATTACATTTGAAATTATGTATAAGACTCTTCAAACAGAGGGGTTTTTAGCATATGAATATAATCCGTTTAGAAATTTAAGATTATCCGGAAATAGATATCTTAAAGCTACTGATGGAAGATATGTAATAAAAAGTGGGGACATTGAAATTCCCGCTACTTTAAAAATAATTGAACCTATAGATAATGATACTGGAATATTTAAAGAAAAAGAAATCTATATTACTGATCAAAATATAGATACTTTATTTATAATAAGTTCTAATAATAGTAATATAAATAAAGATGAAGTTAAAAGTAGATATTCAGAAGCAACCGCTAAATACTCTTCTCCTAAATATACACCAAGACAAGCATTAAGTCCAAGAGAATGGGTTCGTACTAATAGCAAAAAAGAAATTGAAGTTAGTAATCCAGGTAATAATGAAGGAAGATTGATTACATCTAATAGAAAAGGAGATTTAGTTGATTTTAGTACTAAAGATTTAAATTTTAGTATAAATAATCCAGTTGATATAGAGATTCAAGAATCGTATGACGGAAGCGTAAATCTTATACTTAATGATGATTTAAATCCCCCAAGACTTATAAATTCCCGTTTTACTCCAACTGAAAATGGAATGTATAAAATTATAGATAGAAATGGGAATAATGATACTAATATATATGATGAAAATTCCTTAGACGGAGAGACTAAACTATATAAAACTATAAAAACTCTTCCAGTTATTAGATTTGATGGTGTAGAATCTGGAGGGGAATTAAAGGTTGGGAATTATGTATTTTATTTTAAATATCAAGACTCTGATGGAAACGAGACTGATTTTGTTGCTGAATCAGGAATTGTTTCTGTTTATATAGGAGATATTAGTGATATAAAAACTATAAAAGGTGGAATATTAGATACTAATGCGTATAAAACTATTAGATTCACTATAACTAATATAGACGATTCTTATGATTATCTAAATATCTATTATACAAGATCCACTAGTACTGAAAATGGAACAGAGATTACAAAAGCATATAAATTAGTTAATAGCTTCTCTGTAATAAATACTGTATGTACTGTTACTATAACAGGTATAGAACCTGTGTCAGAAATTAGTTTAGATGATATTAATATCCAATATAGTATTGTAGAAAATGCTAAATCTCAGGCTCAAGTACAAAATAGATTATTTTTAAGTAATGTAAATAAAACAACTATTCCGTATAAAGAATTGGCTGATCTATCTTTGCGTATTATTCCAGAAGTTTATACAGAAGATGAGGTTGGAGATATATCATTAGATAATGGGTATTACACACCAGTTGGATCTAGTAGAGAAACCTTCGGAATGTATTATAATGTATATAATATCTATCATAGAGTAGGATATTGGGAAGATATATATAGATTTGGAATAGTATATATAATGAATGACTTTACATTGTCTCCAGTATTTAATATCCGGGGAAGGAATTTAGGAATTGAGAATACTGAAAAAATTGAATCTATATATAATTGGAATAAAGATACCGAACTTCCGGGAGATAGAAATTATATAGAAGTTTTAGAGAATGGATTTATAAAATCTTCTTTGGATAATGCTAAAGGTGTAGTTAAATTAAGTATTGAAAAGAACTCTACTTATGATAAATATAATAAACCAGTAGGTATTAAATTCATATTTAAGAATTCAGAAAATAACTCCGATTATTCTACTTGGAAGGATACTGAGAATTTAATAAAAGAATTAAAAAAATATACTAAAGGATTCTTTTTTGTACGTCAAAAACGAATTCCAACAGTATATTGTCAAGGAGCAACTATAGGATTAGATTTAAATTCTAAGATCCCTGTTCTTCCAGTAAAACATGGAGACGGTAAACCGTTAGGAATGACTGAATCTTTCATAGCTAATAGTAATGGGGATAGTATTTTAGAAAATGATATTAATAATAGATTATTATATTCTAATGATACCCTACCAAATGCTGCTATTGTTCCGGAAGCGGAATTAAATAATGAATTATACTCTCAGATATTTAATGGATCTAAATTCGTTCTCAGAGATTCGTATTTAACGTACGATACTACAGAAAATTATATTACCCAAAGAGGAGATGATAGACATTATACATTTCCGAATTTCTCTAGAAATAAAGAAGGTAATAGTAGTAGATCTTGGTATCAAAATATAAGTTTAACTTATATTGATGATAACATTCAATTAAAAACATCTGGAACGCAAGATTTTTCTTCTAGAGCTGGTGAAGCCGAAGTTGCATATAAATTTAAATATCTAGGTAAAGAAGATAATAAAGCTAAAGCAAAAAACCTATTACGGGGATCTTGGGGTTCTTATGTAGGAATTGAAGGACTACAATCATACTGTAAATTAGTAGATATAATGGTTCCGGGATATAATGAAGGCATGTTAGTCGATTATTTTAAAGCTAGATTTAGTGATATGTCTCCATATTATTCTATATGTGATAGATATGAGTGGGATTCATTAGAAGGCGAAGAATTAGTTTGTTATAGAGGAGATTGTTATATAAATATTTTTACTCATAGAATGTGTAGAAACTTCCAAGATCCGGAAAGTCCTACTAACGATACTATTGTAGATCCTTATACATGGAGAGATAATTATACTGGTTCAGAAGATGGAGCTTTAGATTTGGAAAAAGCGGAACTGATAAATAGAGGAGATGTTAATGCAGTTCAAATTGGACATTGGGTTACATTAAAATGTTTATCTAATATAAATTTAGCATTACGATGTGAAGATGGATCTAATACCTCAGAAGCGGCTTTAAATGGACATCCTAGAACATTTTATCCTATATCTAGATTTAATGCATCTGGAGAGTATAAAATTCCTGAAAGTACAGTATATAATTCTGGATATAATAGTTCTACATCAGATAAGAATTATTTTATTCTTCCGGATGTTCCATATATAAAAAATGATTTTTCTAATAGAATAATGTATTCTGATATATTCATATCTGACGCATTTAAAAATAATTATAGAGTATTTCAATTAAGTAATTATAGAGATTATAATAAAGAATATGGAACTATTACATCTATTATCGAATGGTATGGAGATTTAGTAGTAGTATTCGAAAAGGGAGTTGGACTTATACCAATAAATGAAAGAATCCAAACAGCTGGAGAATTAAATAATCCAGTATATTTAAATTCCAATAATGTTCTCCCAGAACGTCCTATTTTATTATCTAAATTATATGGATCTCAGTGGAAGGACTCTATATTAAAAACAGATAATTATGTATATGGTGTCGATACTTTTGCTAAAAAGATTTGGAGAACAAATGGAAAATCATTTGAGATTATATCTGATTTTAAAATTCAGAAATATTTAAATGATAATATTTCATTTACTGAAAGAGAGAGAAGCACTACCTTAGGATTGCGGAATGTAAAAACACATTTTAATAAATTTAAATTTGATGTATTATTTACTTTCTATGATGATATTCAGGATATAAATCCAGTAGGAGAATTTATAACTTCTAGAGAATGGAATTTGTGTTATAATGAAAAATTACAATTGTGGACAACCAGATATTCATGGATTCCATTAATGTCTGAAAATATATCTAATGTATTCTTTACTAATAATAAAGAAGATTCTAAGAATATATCTAAAGTCTCAGTTACATGGGAAGGTTCTGTTGCAGCTAAAGGAATTATATTAAGAGATCCCACTACTTATTTGAATAAAGTAAGTTGGGAAAGTATATTAAATCCGATTAATAATCCTTTAGTTGTATATAAAGGAATAGAGATTCCGGATCTTACCTCTCCTGTTACAACTGGAAAAGATGTTGCAGTAGGGTTATTAGATATTAAATTAGATGTAGATCCAGATAAATTTAGAATTAAATACTCTAAATATGAATTTATAAATAATGACATTTATCCAGATAACGAAGATTTTTATTTATATACTCATGAAGATAAGATAGGTAATAAAGTTTCGAATAGACAGACATGGTTGATATTAAGATCATCTAATAGTACTATTAGAAATAAATACCTAGAAGGGAATAAGTATGTAACTCTAAATATTCGAGCAGAATTAGTGCGAGGGAGAAACGAATCTATAACATCAAATATGGAAGAATTAGAAGTAGATGCTAGTAGTACATATACTGGAGTAGTTTATATAAGAACATCTTCCGAGACTTGGAAAAATCCTACATATTTCTGGAGACATGGAGTAGCTGGAATATTTGATAATAAAGAAAAAATCTATCCAACCTCATGGTATAAAGAACGAGATTCAAAAGGAGTACCTCTTTCTTATGACCCATTTGAATTTGAGTTTGTTGTAAATAAGAATGTTGGATATCATAAAGTCTTTACAAATCTCTTTATTATATCTAATAACGTCCTCCCAGAATTAGTCTCATTTGAAGTAATCGGAGATGCGTATGATTTCTCTAACATCCCAGATTTAAAAGAAAATACTTATTTAGTACAGAAGGGAAAAATCAATGAGTCTGAGGCAGATGAGTATATAAAATTTATTGATAATAAAGATGGTAATAATAAATCTACTGGAAAATCTGCTATTGTATTCTATGATGATAGATTATCTGAGTATAGTTTAAGAAGAATTCAACCTATTAAGGATATGTCTACTTGTGGTATTATTAAAGGTAATACCAGATATCAGGAAGACTTTGTTAATATTACTCTAGAACCTTTTAAATATCAAAAAGGAAATAAGGGAAATATTAAATTAAAAATAGAAGAAACTAGACCCAGAGATAAATATATAAAGATTAGAGTTAAATATAAAGGAGATAAGAGAGTTATTATTACCGCATTACAAACAATGTTTGAAATAAGCTTTTGTTAAATAAACTAAAATGAAAAAGTTTTATGATGGGGGAATAGTTACATCAACAGGACCTTTGATAGGATCTGTTAGTGCTAGCAGCCCTCTTACATTAAATAAAATGGCATTGCAAAATGCTTCTTTATCTAAAACAGGACCTGGATTATGGGATAGTATTAAAGCTAATTTTGCTCCTACTTCAACTATAAGTGCTCTAAGTAAATTGGTTATTCCTACCTTAACTACAAGTGCTTTAAGTGGGTTAGGTACTTCTGCTAATATAGGATCTGTTTTAGATATAGGAGCCAATTTAATTGGAAAGGATTATTCCGGTAAGAAGGGAAATATAACTAAAGGACTTGATGCTGGATATGATGTTATTAGTAATACTGTAGGAACTGCAATTCCAGGTGTAGGAATAGCAATGAAGGCAGGTAAATTAGTAGGAAATGGATTAGAAAAATTAGGAATTGGAACAGATAAAATGACTACAGCTGATGCTATTTTAGGAAGTAGCTTTTTTAATCTTGGTGCTGTAGGATTAATAAATAACGCATTTGGAAAAAAATCTAGAAAATTTACTGTAGATCAAAATATTGCTAATAACTCTTCTTATACAGGAACTGGTAAATTCATTACAGATGCTGGAGGTCTATCTGGAAAAAAATATGGATTATTTTCTAATAAAGCCAGGAAAAAAGCTAATAAAAAAATGGATAAAGCTCAAGGATATCAAAATACTATAGATGATATCTTAACAGATGCATCAGATAGATCCGCAAGATCAATAAGTTCTTCTGATATGTTTACTAATAGATTGCAATTAGAACAATCTGGAGGATTAAATAATATTAGATTTGGAAAGGATGGATTTAAATTCTTGGAATCTTTTAGAGTTAAATACGCCGAATCCCAGAAAAATATTTTTAAATATAAAGATGGTGGAAAAATAGGAGAGAAGAATATAATTCCAGAGGGTAAATTACATAAAGAACTTCATCATCTAGATACAGAAGATATATCTAGGAAAGGGATTCCTGTTATATTAAAAGAAGGAGATAAGATATCTCAGGTAGCTGAAATAGAACGGGAAGAATTAATTCTTAGATTAGAAGTTACTGAAAAATTGGAGGAATTATATAAAGAAGATAGTGATAAGGCCGCTATTGAAGCTGGGAAGTTATTAGTTAAGGAGATATTACATAATACTATTGATAAAGGTAAAGTAATTAAAGAAATTGAATAATATAGGTATATTTAAATAGAATTGAAATATATTCTATTTAAATATAACCTTTTATATATAATACTATGTTAAATTTAAATAAAGTAAATTCTTATTTAATACAAAAGTATCAAAGTGGAGGAAAAAGCAATGTAAAGCAAACTCAAGCAGAAAGAGTATACAACTTCCTTAATCCTGCTGATGGTTATTGGAGTGCTCCTTATTATATACGCCTTCCATATTTAAATTATACTAACACTCCAGTTCCAGTACGGGATGAAAAAGAATTGGCCACTCCTATTGAAGAAGCTTTCTTTAAGCATTATTTAAACTTAGGAAAGGATTCGAGATTAATAAAATCTTCTAAAGCTAGGATAAATGCTGACAAAGATAAAGATCCTAAAAATGCTGAATATGTAGGAATCCCGCAACCAGTAGCCCGTAGAGTACAATCTATGGTAGACACCTTAAATGTAGGTAAAATTCTACGTAATTATGATAAATACATAGAAAAATATCCAGAATTACCTAGTAAATCTAGATTGGAAAAGATATATAAAACCGGAAAAGAGGTACTAGAATCTGGAGAGCCGAAAGTAGTTAATGAGGGATTAACTGTTAAATATATAGAACGTCCGAATAAGAATCAACGTTGGGCAACCGGATTAGATCTTTTTGGGAATTTTACTATCCAATGGGATAAGGAGAATAATACTATTAAAGTAAATGATACATATGACTTTCCTTCAATAGTTACAGGAAAATACACTATCCCTAAAAGAAAGAAATCTTTGGAAATTAGAGAAGATATTAAATTTAATCCTAAAGTAGGATCTTATTTATTAAGAGATAATATGAAGAATTATTATATTGATGATGAAGATCCTTATTTTAAATAATATATAATTATGTCAGAATTAAAGAAATCAATTGTAAAAGTTAAAGTACATAATAAAGAATACCTCTGTGATACTGCTATAGATGACTGGGAAAGAGAACATGGATTTATGCATATAGAAAGTCTATCAGAAAATCAAGGACTTCTATTTATATATCCAGAAGTACAAGAAGAAGTAAATTATTGGATGAAAGATACTCCTTTATATTTAGATATAATCTTCATCTCTCCAGAATTTAAAGTAATATCTAATAAAGAAGGGAAGCCTAATGATACAAGTATTATATCTGAAAAGAATGTATTATTCGTATTAGAGGTATCTAATAATTCCGGAATTCGATCTGGAGAAAGTGTAGAGTTTGAGGGATTAGATGAAGTACTTGAAGAAAGATTAGATTATTTAGAAGATTTGGAGGATGAATCTCCTAAAGATAAGATAGAAAATGATATTGATGATTTAGAGGATTTACTAGAGATACTTTCTACTAACGGTAAAGTACAATATAAAATAAAAGGTGGAGAGAGAATATTTTCTAGGAAGAATACTAGAGTCTTAATTCGCCAAGCTAAGAAAGCAGAGAAATTAAAAACCGATTCTGCATATAAGAGATTAGGTAAGTCTGTATTTAAATACATGAAAATTCAAGATAATAATGATCCGGAATATGTAACTACTAAAAAACATGAGTGATTATACTAAGGAACAATTACATAAATTATATAGAGATTTAGTTATTAATAGATCTACCAGACCTATGACAACTAAAGAACTTAGAGATAATACTAGTTATATAAATGAAGATTGGGAAGAAGCTTTTGATAATAGACAACTTACACCCGAACAAGAAGATAAGGCAATAGCAATCAGATATAATTATCCAAGAGACACTAAGACAGCTGCTTTCGATGCATTAAATACTCTATTCGGAGATCTTCAAGATGCTCTCTATACTAAAAGTAACGGAATTAGAGAGATTAAAGATAAATCAGATGTTATTAGAATAACTAAGGACGAAAATGGAAATGATATCAATCTTCCTCCTATATATAAACAACCTTTAATAGATATAATTAAGGCTTCTAAAAAAGTTAAGGGAATGACACCTGAGAAAGCAATAGCATTATCATATCATGAATCTACTCTAGGAGTTAATCCTTCTAGATATGGATATTTAGGAGGTAAAAATGCTACAAAAAAGGATGTTACAGATGCCATGAATTATAATATTGAAAATTATAAAGAAAGAACTACATATACTCCAGATCAACTTGTTGGATTGGATCACCCGGATAGAAAAGGAAAGCTTGATTATATAAAAATATTAACTAAACTCATACCAGAACCAAAACCTGGAGAAAAAGGAATTAATTATATAACAATACATAATGATGGATATGGTGGAGAAGAATATCACCTAACTCCAGAAGGAAAAGAATATTTTGTTAATTATTTAAAGGAAAGATTTAAAGATAATAAGATTCCAGACACTATTATTTCTAATTTAAATAAAGCTCAAAAATTTGTTGAGAAGTTTGAACCTTTTGAAAATGCTTTAGAATATTTTCAGGAAAATCCAAAAATGTATAATAGTGATTCATATAGTAAATATGATAACGGATCTGATCTTACTAAATATTCGGAAGCTATACAAAAAGGACTTAGAGTAATTGAAAATAATCCTGAATTAAAAGCTTTAATAGAAAAATATAAATAATTTAAATATTTAAATGAATAAATCTCACATTCTCATATCAATGATCTTAAGAAACGAGGGGGGTTATGTATTTGACCCCGATGACTCCGGGAAAGAGACATATTGCGGAATATCCCGTGCTAATTTCCCTAAATGGGAAGGATGGAAGATCATTGATAAATTTAAACCCTTAAAAAGAGGACAATTAATCACAACAGTTAAAGAATTAGAAGATTTAGTAGAACAATTCTATGCAGATCAATTTTATAACAAATGTAAAATAGATGATATAAGCAACATTTATATCTCTGCCCATCTATTAGATCATTCAGTTAATGCTGGTGTCTCTAATGGTGTTAAATGCCTCCAAAAAGCTATTTTAAATTTAGGACATTTTTTGGATGTGGATGGGAAAATTGGACCTACTACAATTAGATTAGCTAATTTATGTAATTCGAAAAATTTGCTGCAAGAGTTTATTTCTAAAAGAAAAGAATATTATCAAGAAATTGTAGATAGAAAACCGTCTCAAAATAAATTTTTGAAGGGATGGTTAAATAGAGTAGATGAGGTGAATAATTATATATCTAACAAATATAAATCTTAGATATTTAAATATATATAAAGCTTATAAATACGGATATTTAAATAAGTTATAAGTGATAAAACAAACAAAGTTTTTATTTAAACACGAAGTGTTTTAATAAAAACATTAAATCTAGTTCGGAGCTTTGCGACCCAGTATATATAGATAGTGTAAAAAATTCCGGATTGTTAAAGATATAACATTTAGTTAAATATAGCATAAATTATAATTTACCTAGAAATTTAGAATTAAAATAAAGCTAATAAGAAATATTTTCAATAAAATATTGATTTTTTAATTGTCAAAAATTCCTTATAGTATTGTAAAAAATTCCTTATAAATTTATTTTGAATAACCAAGTTTATTTATTACATTTGCAAATGTAAATCAACTTTACAATTTAATATTTAAATTTATGGAAACAAATGATAATAAATCAACTATTAGACATGTTCAAATTCCTCATGGAATAACAAATTCAAAAATAAATTATCTAGGAGTTGGAGTTTATGCAATCCTTAGATATTATATGAATAAAGATACTAAAGAATGTTTTCCTTCCTATAAGAAGTTATCAGAAAAATCTGGACTTTCTAGACCTACATTAAAGAAATATCTAGATTTATTAGAAAAAGATGGACATATAACAAAAATAAGTAGGGGATTTAAAAATAGCAATTTATATAAATTTAATATAGATAGTCCTCTCTATAAAAACTTTGAGATGTTTTCATATGATTTTTTAGATAACAAGAATTTAGATTTTAAATCTAAATCTGCATACATGGTTCTTCAAGAGAGAATGTATAAAGATGGGAATTTTGGAAAGCTATGTGATACTGATATAAATATCTGTAAACAATTAAATGTCTCTTACGACACTTGGAAAGAATTATATAAAACATTTGTAAACGATTGGGGTATGTCAAAAACTAAAACTAACGCAAAGGATTCGGAATCTATGGATAATAAGTATTTATACACATTTGATTTAGAAACAATTGGCCAAGCAGTATTATTTAATAGAAAGAAGATTGAAGAGCATGATGAAATGTTACATGAGATGCAAGAAGAAATTAAGAGACTCAATCATGAAGTTAAATTATTACAGAAACAATCAAATGCTCAGAATCAAGAAAAACTTAAGTCCGGTTGTAAATTAAAAGCAATTTAATAAATACATTAAGAATAAATATCTAATATATTAGATAACTAACTGTATATCTAACAAATTTAAATCTTAAACACTATGGCTTGTAAATCTAAAAGCAAATCTAAAGGTAAAGGTTCAAAAGATGGTAAATAATTCAGAATTATTAAATACTACCAAACAATAGGATTTTTATATACAAAATCCTAACTTTGTACAAGTTTAACGTTAAATATTAAAGAAATGAAAGTAAACGAAAAATTTAAAGTAAAAATCTTACAAGAGGGCGGAAATATGCCAGCAGAACCTGCTACTCAGGCTCAACCTAGTCCAGAACAAATCTTTCAACAGATTCTCCAACTAGCTGCTCAGGCTACTCAGAATCAAGATTGTCAAGCTGCATTAGCAGTATGTTCAGCGTTAGTCGAAATGACTCAAGGACAAGCTGCTCAATCAGAAACACCTACAGAGCCTGTTTTAGCAAGAAAAGGCACTAAATTAGTAGTAAAGAAAAGACAATAAATTATCTTAGATGGGGTATTATTTAAATATAATACTCCATTTTTTACTTTAATCATTAACTATGGCACAAGTTCCTAAATTTGAAACTGGAGGTAAATCTCCTTCAAATATAGAAGAATATAATAAAAAGAAGCAAGAATTACAAGACCTTTATAATAAAAAAGAGCAAGAAACAAAGACAATTACTATTAACGGTAAAAAATACGATATAAAAGAAGCTAAAGAAAAACTCCAGAATTGGGTTAGTTCTGATGACTCCCGAAGTTTAAAAAACTCTTATAGAAGAAGAGGATCTGGAGTAGATGCTTCTTATAATAGATTTTTAGACGCTCTAAATAAAGGTGATATACAAGAGATTAATAGTACTCCAAGTGGATTTGATATTAAATATAACAACTCAGAAGGATTTAATTTAGGTGATAAATATAGTAGTGATTATCTAGCTAAAGCTATAGATAATAATTTTTTAAATCTTACTGAATACTCTAATACTCTACAAGAACCTGATAAAATAGATGTATCATGGAATCCTAGAGAATTAATTAATTCTGTATGGGGAGGAAAAATAAATCAAGAAGTATATAATAGAAAAACTACCTCAGAAAGGATTGATGATGTAATTAGAGCTTTAGAAAGTAATAGAGGAAGATTCTATGAATATTTATCATCAGAAGATAAAACTCCATTTAAAGGATATGAGAATCTTCCTTTTAAATCTATACAAGAATACGATCAATTTATAGAAGATTTATCACAAGGTAGAGACGGAAATCCTAATTCCGAGTTTGATTGGGAAGAGCAAAAAAATAATCAAAGATTTGGGGATTATATCTGGAAATATATCTTTGGAAGCTCTGATCGAGGAACTTCTACCACACAAGAATCAAGTAAATCTCCGGACGAGATTAAAAAAGAAGAAGATGAAATAAGAAAAGTAAACAATTTACCAGAAAATGCTCCTTTAAAATATAACTTCAATGGGAAAAATATAGTAGTTACTAAAGAAGGATTGAGAGAAATAGATCCTTCTGGTAATCTTATAGGATTAAGAGGGCATTTTCCATTTGAATCTAATCCAGCTACATACATGTTGAAATCTGGATGGTACGATACTGATTATATACCTTATGAGAAGATTAAGGATTATGTAAGTAGTAATGTTAAATATTTAAATGATATATATAATCCGGAAGTATATAGTTGGAGAAAGAATGCGGAGAATATTAAATATAAAAAAGATTGGGATAAGGAACAGAGCTATAATGCTTATTATAAATTAGCTAAATTATTAAATCTCCCAGAAGGAGAGGAATATGGAATTGATTATTTTAATCCTTATATAGGAGATAATCAAGCAGCAGAAGATTATGAATTTGTTGGTATAAATAATCCTCAGAATGTGGAGAGTTATTTAAATACTGGGAGACCGTATAAATCTAAAAGTATTTATGCTATTAATAAGAAAACAGGAGATATAATTCCTGGGGAATTTAAATATAATCAGGGATATTTACAATTTAGTCCGACATCAAATTATCCGGGAATTTCCTCTATTAATTTAAATAAACTTAATATTAATCCAGTTGAAGGGAGAGATTTAACCTTGGGAAGTAAGTTTTTGGCTAATTTATATTCTAAGTATTTTAATATTAATAGTCAATATTTAAGGGCTAATGAAGCTAAAGGAGAAACTACTGCTGGAGGTATTCCTATTAAATATCAAGAAGGTGGAATATTAAGAAATTCAATTTCCTCAGATCTACAAGATAAACAATCTGCTTCCGTGTCAGATGTATTCTCTGGAGAATCATTAAGTGCAGCAGATAAAGCAGATTTAACAGCATTAGCATTAGATGTAGCTGGCTTAGCTTCTACCGCTGCGTTTGGTGTAGGAAATGCTGTGGGAGCTGCAACAGGATTAGGATCTACAATTTCTACTGCTATTGCTGATTATAAACGTGACGATGATTGGTCATGGAGTGATACTGGGAACTTAATACTAAATCTAGGGATGGATGCAGCAACATTAATTCCCGGATTAGGAACACTGGCTAAAGGAGCTAAAGTAACTAAAGTAATAAAAACAGCAGCTCCAATACTACGTAAAGCATTTACTGCATTAGGATTAGGAACTTCTCTTACTGCTTTAGGTAAAGTAATGTCAGGAGAGGAATTAACTATAAATGACTGGAGATTGTTAGCAAATGGATTAAATGCTGTAACGGGTATCGGTAGAAATGTTGCTGGGAAGAAGTTATATACTCAAAAAGCTGGTGCAGGAGAATTATCTAAACCTCTAGAAGTTAATGTTAACGGTAAAACTAAAGAAATTTCATTTAAAAATAATGAGGTAGAGGGATTTAATAAGATGTCGACAGAGGATAAATTAACTACTGTTAAGACTAAATTAAAATCTCAATATACGGATTTAACCGACGAGGATTTAAGTAATATAAAAATACCTAAAGGTAAATGGTATAATCCTTTCACACGCGGAGTTGGAAAAGTAAAAGAAACTAAAGTAGCTGGAAGAGAATTAACACCAGAGACTTTAGATAAAATTAAAAATAATAAACTTTCAGCATTTCAAAAAGGATTAGTAGCAGAACAGGCTTATTATAGACGTGGTAATATCCAGAAGCAGCTAGAAAATAATAATATTTATCTCGGACAAATTTCTGGAGCTCCTACTGTAGTTTATCATGGACCTTTAACTGAAAAAGTCCCAGGAAAACTTACTAATGTAAGAGCACCAAGATCAGAGATACTTGAAGAGAAGGAGAAATTAATACATAGAGTTGTAAATCCTACGAAAGGAGCTAATGATGCTACATTAAATAGTACCCTATTAGAATCTATGCAATCAACTCCTTTTGGCACAACTAGACCTTTAGTAGAACCTTCTGGAAAAGCTACTAGGGTAACTAAATCTGATATAAGAAAAGCGGATGCTAAAAAATTTAGAGAAAGTGATGAAGGAAAAGCAATAATAGCTGCAAATAAACAAAAGTTAGAAGATGCAAGGAGGAGAAAGCAATTAGCATATTTAAAAGGTCAGGAAACCAAGAGACGTAATGAATTAGGGTATAAAGAAGAAAATAAAAATTTATCCAAAATAGTTACAAATTCAGGTGGAAAAATTAATAATCAGAATAATAAGAAAATATCAGAACTTTTACGGATATCAGAATTAAGAAGGAAAAGGGATATTGAAGAAGCAAAAAGACTTAATGAATTAGGATATAGAAAAGAAGCTGAACATTTATCTAAAATAGTTTCCGGAATAAACAAACCAATAGATAATATAAATAAAAAGAAACTAACTAATTTAAAAATTCGTAATACATATGCAAGATTAAGAGATCAATATGAATTTGGTTCTGATAAATGGATAGAATATCAAAATATGATTGCACTACTACCAAGATATAAAAATGGAGGTAATTTAGATTATTATTCTGTTCGGAACAAACTTCTTAAAGAAAGAGATAAATATGAATTAGGCTCTAAAGAATGGATTGAAGCAAATAAAAAAGTTAAGGAATTTAAAAATGGAGGAGTTATTAAATATCAAGATGGGGGAGTTACACCTACTAACATATTAGAAGAAGTTGTTGTAACTAGAAAGTCGCCTTCTAGAATAAGAAGAATTGATTCCGAAGTTTTAAATAATAATACTTTTGATTTTAATTTAAAACCAATGAATAAACCTTCTTTAAATACTCCCATCACTAAATCTTCAACTGGTTCTAATATTGAATCTCAAAATTATCTTCCAACTAAATCGTCATTAGGAAGTATTCCTCTAACTACTATATCTTCCTTAGCTTCTGCTATACAAAAAACAGCAGCTAATAATAAGATATATAAAACATTAAAAAAAGATCTAAGACCTTCTTTAATAAATCTCCCTACGGATTTAAATTATTCCATTCAAGGAAATGAAGGAGTTAGACAAGCTTATTATAAACAAGCAGCAAATTTAGAAGGATTAACTAGAACACCTCTAACCTCAGATGCCGATAGACAATTAGCATATAATTTAGAAGTAGCTAAAAATGCAGCAGAAGCAAGATTGCAAGGAGATTTAGCAAACGAACAAGCTATACAACAGTCTAGAGAAAAAGCATTTCAAGTTAATGCTAATAATTTAATAAGAAGAGAGGAAGCTGCAAATAGAAATCGTTTAGCTACTACAGAATATTTAAATACTTTAGCAAATTTAAAAGCTCAGAAGATAGGACAAAATGCTAATATCTGGGATACATTCTTACATGATGTAACAGAACAAACTAAGCAGTATATAAATACAAATAATGCTAGAAAAGTAAATGAACAACTTTTAGATTCTCAATATAAAAATGCTAGATTATCTACAGAGGATTCTATTACTGCATCAGATTTACAGAGAAGATTAGATGCGTTATATCAAAAAGAAGAATACAAGAAAGATCCTACTAAATTATTCTTAGATCCAGAATATAAAAATATTATTAATGCTCAAAAAGAGTTACAACTTAAAGGATTAAAGAGAAGTATAGATTTACAAAAATTAGGATTATCCGGACAATATCCTAAAATATTTAGATTTGGAGGAATAATTAAGAAATAATATGAAGTTAAATATTAAAAAATTTCAAGAAGGAGGACAACTAGCCCCGTGGGTTGGGTATTCTCCTTTCTTTCAACCTATTGGAAGAGAAGAAGGGACATCAGTCGTAGCTAATTCTTCTGCTAAATCTGGTGATACTAAGATTGATAATTCTCAGAAACAGTTAAAAGATATTATAGGTCAAATGGTTGGTAAAGGATTAACTAATGAAGTTAATTATTTCGCGGAACAAGTTGGTAATATCTTTGCTGATACAGATCTTTTAGGACAACCTATCAGTGTTAGACAATATACAGGATTAGTATCTAGATTAAACGAGATTCAGAATAATAAACAGATATTTGATCAAGCAAAAGAACATGCACTATCTAAAGGAACACTTTCAGAAGCAGCAATAGATTATTCTGGAAATTTATTCGCACAAAACTCTAATGGAGAACTTGTTATGATTACTCCAGATCAATACTCAGAAAGTAGAGAAGAGTATAGAGTATTAACTAATAATGATCTCTTAACTCTAAGGAATAATAGTAAAGCTTATATATTTGATAATAGCCTATCTCAAACGGTTGCTGGAAGTTTAAATATAAACGATATAAGTAAACGAATAGAAGAGATTGTTAAATCTATAGGAGTAGAAAAACAATCTTCCGATTATTATTTTGATAAAGCTAGAGCAACACAATTAGAGAGAGGATTACAAGCTATTGTAAGTGAGAAGTTAAATACTGCTCCAGATGGAACTTTTAAATTAACTGAGGAAGTTTCTACACAAAGGAAGAATGCTAATCTTGCGTTAAATTATATATGGAATAACTTAGATCAACAATCTAGAAACACTTTAATAGCAAGAGCTGCTATTAATAATACTGGAGATCCTAGAGAAAATGCAATAGAGAGTATTAAGAATATTCTTATATTCGGAACAGATCATTCCTACTCTCAATCTTTAAAAGATGAAGCTATAGAAGGTAAATCTGGAAGTGGATCAGGAGGTTCGGGAGGAATGACTGATATCAATCCTTTAATGAGTTATGTATCTGATCCCAAAAATCAAAAATATACTATAAATGTAGGAAATAAATATTCTTTTGATGCTAAGGCTAGTATACGACCCCTAATAGGATCTAAAGGAGAAGTATTAAATGAGAATTACTTATCTGATATAATCACAGATGGGGGATTAGGTTCTTTAGTAGATATTTCTGGAGCTTCTGTTGGAACTGGAATTACTTTAAATCCTAATGATTTAAGTAAAGTGCTATATGAAGGGGATAGAATAGCAATGACATGGTTGCCCTATGTAACCGATCCCAAAACAGGATCTAAAGTAGTAGATTTAAATGCGTTAAAACGTTTAGAGGATGCTGATAATGAAATTTCTGCTATAGGTCCAACTGTTACAGAAGATCAGAAATTAAATATTTATAGAGCGCATAATGTTGATCATTTGATACTTAGAAATGGAGAACCTGCACAAAGTCAATTATCTTATATGCATCAATTTATGGTTATCCCATCTCTAATCCCAGAAGAAGTAGCAAAGGAGACACAATTAAATAAAGTTACTAAGAGATTAAGTAATGATTTGGAGGATAAAGCTAGGGATATGTATTCTAGAGTTAGATCAAATTTAGAAAATAAATTATTAAGAGCTAATGGTTATGTACCTCCAGAATACTGGCTTCTTTCTGACGATGATATTTATAAATCCTCTATATTCTTACCTGTACAAGATGAATTAATGTCAATCTTATTCACAGGAAAAACAGCTCCACAAACAGCTAAATCTAATTTAGGGTATGAGAATGTGATAAGAAATACTAATCAAATTACACAACAGACTGGAGGACTGAATCCAGAGGCATTTAAATAATATGGATAATTTAGAGAAAAAAGATTGGTTTGGGTTATATTACTCAAACCAAGATAAAACTTATATAGACTTCTTACAAAATGGGGTTACTCCTAATGATATAGAATTGAAGTCAAAGGATGAATATAAACAAAACGAAAAGATCGTTCAGGCATTTACTGCACCCGATGGGAAATTTGATGATAACGCATTTAATACATTTTATAATAAAGCATTATCTTCATATAATACATTATCTATAGGACAATTCACAGAAGAAGATCTTCCTAAGGTGCAGTATGATATAATGTCTCCTTTTAAATCTCAACTTTCTCCTGTACAAGATATTTCTTTAGATATAATAAAGACTAAAAATCCTTTTATTCAAAGCACCGGATTAAATACTATACTAGGGACAGAAATGACTAGTATGTCTACTAGAGAAATGGCTCAACAAAATAAAATTTTCGATACTGAGAATAATAGGTGGATGGATATTACTCCAGAGGATTTAGGATTTTGGGGAACAGTAACTAAAACTCCGATAGTTTTAGCTCAATATGATAGAGATATACAAGAAGCTGATCCAGAAACAGGAAGATTAATACAACATAAAAAAGGAGAAATAAAATTAGATGAAAGTGGAATGCCTTATTACGAAACTCTTGGTAATAGAGAAGTTCATGGTAAACAAGTATTAAGTGCGTTTGATGTAATTACTAGAGAAAATTCTACATGGAATAAATTTGATTTTTTTGATAATGATGGAGAAGAATCTAGTATCGGATCTACTATAGCACAAACTATAGCTAGTATCGCTCCTTTATTTATCCCATATGTAGGTCAAGCTTATGCTGGAGCTTTAGTACTTCGAGAAGGTACCAAGCTAGGTATTACTCTATATAAAATGATGGATGGGTTTATTAATAATAATCCTAATCCTAATTATGGGATATTAAATACTATAGAAGCCAAAGCCAATCAATTTAATACTAGTGTATCTGATAAATCCCAAGAAAAAATATTAACCTTTGAGAATTTTGGGAGATTAATCTCAGACGTTGGTAGTCAATTATTCCAACAAAGATTATTAGCTCAAATTCCAAACTGGCTTGGTATTGGAAATTCTGAAAGGGCTGCTTTAAAAGCTATAAAAGCTAAATATGGAGATGATATAATACAAGCTATTTCTGATGGTAGTATAATTCAAAATAGAGGATTATATAATACAATTACCCGTAACGATCCTGCTGTTATAAATGCAATAAATAAAGCTAATATAAGAAATAATTTCTTAGGTAGATTTATGGCTAATTTCTATATGTCTGGAACTTCTACAATGGATGTATATAACGATGCTTTAGATGCCGGATATGATAGAAGAACAGCTGCCTTAACTGCAGGCTTAGCTATGGGTGCTACTACTTGGATGATACAATCTACAGAAATAGGACAGAAAGCTTTAGAGGGATTAGGATTTGATAGTGAAAGAGCTGCTATAAGAAATGCCGGAAAGAAGTTTATCGAAGAAAATAGAGAATTATTACATTATACTGCAAATAATACAAAAGATAAAGCTGCATTTAATTCTGTATTAAAGAAAGCTATAAATACATTTAAAAAAGTAAAGGAACCTATAAATAATATCATCTCTGGTTCTGGAATAGCTAGTAATGCTGTAGCTGAGGGAATTGAGGAAATGTCAGAAGAAGCTATTATGGATATGTCTAAAGCTATTACAGATGTATTCACAGGAATTTCTGGCACACAAAAAGATGCTTCTTTTGATTTCTTATCCTCTAATCCATTGGAAAGATATCTAATGGCTGGATTTGGAGGTGCTATTGGTGGGGCTATATTTAAAGCTGCTAATAATTTATCTGATATAAATAAAAGAGTTCCGGAACAAGCTACTGATAATATCTTTTACATATTACGAAATGGAGGTAAATCTAAATTAATCTCAGAATTAGAGAGATTAAGACAACAAGGTGTAGCTCCAAAAAATCTTTCTGCTACTAATAGAACAATAGAAGGAGAGAATATAAATTACTCTCCTGTAGAATCTGGAGATATTTCCCAAAATGATGCTGTAATAGACCTATCATTACAGTTAATAAATCAGTGGGATGCTATTATTAATGAAGAAAATCTACGCCTTAGTGATGAAGAATTAATATCTTTATCAGCATTAAGGGATAGGAGAGTAGAAGATCTTATTAAATTTGATGGAAGATTAGATATTATTAGAGATTATAATCAATTAGGAAAAGAAATAGGAAATCTACTCCTAGAAAAGAAAGATATAGAGAATCGATTAAATGCTCCTAATAAAGAAATTCCGAATAAAACAGAGTTGGAGAGTAGATTAAATATAATAAATGAAGAACTTCAACAAAAAAGAACAGAGAAGGATATACTATTACGAGGAGGAAAATCCGAAGAGTATTTAAAAAGAGCTTTATTTAATATAAGCGAAATATCTAATAAAATTTATTCTTCTGATATATATACATATACAGAAAATATTCTTGGCAAACCGTACGGATCTTTATCAGAATCCGAAAGAGAGGAAATTAAATCTAGATATAAAGCTTATAGAGAAGATAATAATGAGAAATTAGATAAAGCGTATAAAATATTTACGTCATTATCACAGAAATATGGTGATAATATTATAAATATAGTATCTAAGTTACCGTTATTAAATAAAATAAAAGGATATCTATCAGGAATAGATGAAGAGGCCTTACTTAATCTTGATGAAGATGCAAAACGTAATTTTGATTTAGCAAGAAAATTAGGACTTGAATTAGGGGTTCCTGTAGAAAGAGGGATTGATTATATATTTGAATATAGAAATACGGATTTATCTGATATAAATACTCAGAATATAATTAAAAACTTCTTTAATTCAATAAATCAGGATGGATCTGGAATTGATGTAGGTAGTATTTTCTCTACATATAAGAATTCTGGAGAATTTATATCTAATATATTTGATACAATATTTAATATAGATCAGAAAATAGATACCTTATCTAATTCTATTAACAATAAATTAAACTCAGATCCTACTTTAGATAAAAATTTCGTAATAAGAGAATCTATAGAAGAATTTTTAAATAAGAACATTTCTAATTCTATAGTTAAATCTTATATACAAAATAATTTAAATCTTCCTAATTTAAACTCTCCAGAAGAAGTAATATCTAATATTAGAAAGATTCTTATTAATTTATCTGGATTATTACAGTTTAATCTAATTCCCCAACTTAGGACTAGATCAATGATGAATTTAATTGAAAGTGCTAGAAATGAGGGAATAGAATTAACTAAGGATTTATATTCTTATATAAAGACATATCTAAAATCAGATAATAAGGTAGAATTAGATTACTCTTCTTATGTATCTAATCTTTTATCTTATGTAGATGAGAGTCTTGGGGAATTAGTTAATTATGATTTACAAAATATAAAATCCCAATCTCCGGATTTTCAAGCTGCTTTAAAAGAAGGATTTGAAGAAATTGGAGTTAATAATTTAGAAGAGGTAATACAAATATCAGAAGAGTTAAAAAATGTAAAAGATTGGTTTGAAGTAGCAAGCCTATTAAAAAATTCTAATTTAAATGATGTAGAGAAAAGGATTATTATAGAAAGTATAAATGATTCAAATAAATCTAAAACAAAATCATCTTTATCAGAAATAAATATTTTATCAGAAGCTTCAATAGATCCTTCTCAGTTAGTAGAGAATCCTTTAAATACTTTATTATCTGAGATATATTTAAATGTAGATGAATCTGCTGGAAATATTAATATCTTTGAATTATTATCAAATGAAAGTGATTTATTAAAATCTACTAATACACTTTCTGATTATGTTTTGCAAGGAAAGGTTAAATTAGAACAACTTGATACTGCAATAAATGTGATTAACGCATTGCAATCAGTAGTATCTTCGATGCAATCTTCTACTATTGAAAATGGAGGATATGGATTTAATTCTACTTTAAATTATGTAAGAGAAAAATTAGGAGTATCAGAAAAGCTTCCAGAAATAGAATCTAATTCCGCATTTGAAGTTATACAAGAATTAGAGAGGATAAAGAATAAATTGGGATTCTATAAAAAATTATCTGAACAAAATAAAGGTAATAAACTTAAAGAGCATAAGCTTACAGCTATAAAAACTAGACAAGCTCTCATAAAGAATTATCAGGATAAATTATTTAGAAATAAAGCTCCCGAATTATTTGAAGGAGTGGATGATATATTATCTAATTATAATTTAGATAGTTTAAATAATTCGGATTTAACTGATGAAGAATATATTTCATTGGAGAAACTTATTTTAGAAGTAGAAGATAGAATTTATGATAATGCTACTAAATTATCTAAGAATAATACAGTATCTAAAGAACATTTAATATCTAAATTATTTCAGAATTATGATTATTCTAAATTAATGAAAGAAGCTTATAATAATCCAGCTTCTTTAAATTCTGAAATAACTGAGATGTCTCCCTCCGATTTATTTATCTATTATCATACTATATTAACCACAAAAGCATCTACATTTAATAATGCATTAAGAGATATAGTGAATGAATCCTTGGGATCAGATAAACAACTTATAATTCCTATATTTTCTCAAGAATATGCTGCAAGGATTGCGTTAGCTTGTATTATAGATATAAACTTTATGAACAACTCTACCGAGTTAACTAAGGAGTTTGAGAATAGTATTACAAATCCAGCACTTAGAGATAAATATAAGAATTATATATCTAGACTACAAAATACAGTATTTATAAATGGAGCACCAGGAGTAGGTAAGACTACTGGTGTTGATTCTTTAGTATTTAAATTAGCTAATAAATTATTAGGAGAACAAGGTGCTGTTATATCTGGACCTAAGATGCAACAAACAGTTAATCTATTAAATTCGATTACTGGAAAATCTTATTCTGAAACGGAAGGATTGAACACTATAAATGATACTATTAAGAATAAAAAACTAACAGCAATTACCGCTGATATGTTATTAAATTCTATTTTAGTATCTCCAGAAATAATAGAAAAGGCCAAGAAACAGTTTAATGATCCTCAATCTAAAACTATTCCGGAGAATGAGAGGGTTATAGATATACTAGAAACTCAAGACAAGGAATTAGTTGTTAGAATAAATCCTAAATATCTAACTCCTTCTAATTTTAAATCTGGGATATTTCAAGATCAAAGATTGATATTTATCGATGAAGTTACACAATTATCTAAATTTGAATTAGAATTATTATCTTCATGGGCTCAACAAAATGATAAGATATTAATTACTTCCGGTGATTTATTACAATCTGGTTATGCTGGAAGTGATGGAGCGTATTTAGGGATAGATGTAGATACTAATTTAATATACACACCTACTTTAGCTACATCTTTAAGAATTACTAATATCCATAAAAAAGATAACTTAGATTCTTTAAGAGTATTAACTGATAGAGTTAGAAATGTAGATAATTACTATACTACAGGAGAATTTAATTTAGAAGAGGGAATAAAAATAGCGTTATCTAACTATGAGAACGTACCTAGTCTAAAATATTATGAAGACGACGTAAAACTCTCTGGAGATAAAATTGTTGGATCTATTTCTACTTTTGATTTAGATAAATTAGTTCATGACTCAGAAGAGCCGATAGGATTTATATATGATGATGTAAATTCTGATACATATAAGCTAATAGATACTTATATAAAAAAGAATCCTGGAAAAATAAGGAAATTTAAACTTGAAGAAGTACAAGGTTCAGAAGCTAAATACTTTATAGTAGATAAGAAATTTAATTTCGGATCTCATGGAGAATTTGTAGAAAAAGCTACTAGAGATTTATATACTGCTATAACTAGATCTAAAGAAGGTACTATTATTATAAATAATGGGTTAACTACTAAACTTACTAAAGGATCTGAAAGAATTAGTTATACACAATCCTCTATATTAAATAATGAAGCTGCTAAATCTTTCTCAGAATTAAGATTGAAAGCTCTTAATGCTTCGTTAGAGAATAAAACTATAGAACCTCAAAAGAAAGAATCTTCTACTACATCAGTCTCAACACCCCAACCTAATGTAGAATTAGGAAAAGTTTTAGATGCTGCATTTAGTGATTCTCCAGAAGCTAATAGAGAAATTCAACAATTAGAAAGAATAGAATCTAAAACAGAGAAACATTCTCCTGATAGTTTTATATGTTATTCTTATAGAACAAGAATTAAACCTAAAGCAGAAATTAATGGTGATATAACTACTTATAGCATTAAAGATTCCGCTATAATGCTAAGATTAGATTCAAATAGTGAACATAGAGCATTCTTTAATGGAGAAATTGATGGTTTAAATCCTACACAATTCGAAAGAGTTGATGAAAAGATATTAGAAGTAAAGAGTATATTATATAATTACACAAAATCCAGAAGAAATAAATTATTTAAAGATTATAATATTGAACAAGATTTATCTAATTTATATAATGACATATCTGGAAATACTGGAACATTAGATTTATCTAACGGGAAGTTTGTATTAAAAGCAACTAAATATTTTAATAAATCTATAGGAAAAGAAGATTCTGTTATTAGAATTATATATGAAATTCCTATATTAAATTCTTCTACAGAAGAGAATACTGTAGAGCTTTATATAGTAGAATTACCAAATATTAATAATGAATCTTTTAGAATTAAAGATTCTGATACTCCAGAACAAAGAGCTTCTAAAGCATGGTTTGTAGAATATCAAAAATTCTATGGACAAATAATGAATAGTTTCATTTTGGATGAAAGTGGAAAATCTAATAAATACTTCCAGCTTAGAGATGGTTTCGAATTAGAACGAATTACTAATAGTATTATATATAAAGGATCAGATAAGAAAAAATTTGCACATGTTCCATTTGAATCTAAAGAATCTGAATTTAGAGGAATTTACTTCTCTAAGCCTTATATAGTAACTAATACTAGATACGGTAAGTCTAATCGGAATGAGTTATTAATTCAACGTAATGAAAGATTAAATACCTTATATAATGATTATTATGAAACCTTAGAAGAGTATAATAAAGCAGATAATACTCAAAAATCTAGATTAGAGAATACATTAAAATCTAAATCAGAAAGATTAAATGCTGAAATAAATAAGAATAATATTAAAGGTAAAGCAGTAGTATTTGCTACACACAGTAAGTATATATTTGATGAGAATGATAATATTATCTCAGAAGATCAATATGGGGATTATTATATAAACCAAATGAATGGAAAGTATAATAATGATCCGGATAGAAGAGATAAACTTAGAATGATTATTTTAAATCCAGAAGGACAAACATTCCAATCCTTTATATCTAAATATAGAGAATTTATAAATTCATATAAGAAGAACTCTGGAGTAGCTAAATATAATGGTAAATTTTATAAATCTTATTTTGGAGATTTTATAGGATTTGATACATTACTATCTATATATAATTATTATAATTACCTAAAAACTACTGGAAAGCCGGAATCTAAGCACATAAAAATTGCTGAAAAGTTACTTAATTCTCTATCAGCACTTGCTGCCAAAGAAGGAAATGCGGAAAATCCATTTGATCTTCCTGGTTCTAAAGTTAAATTTGGATTACCTCATATCCTAAGAATAATGGAGAGGTTACATATGGAAACTACTCCAGAAGAGATAAAAAAGATGGAAAATTATTCTTCTACTATTAACGGAAATGATGTACTTAAATTTATAAATAAAATTATAGAGTTTAAGATAAATCAAAGGTTACATCCTGAATTATTAGTTTCTTCTCCAATTATAAATGAAGAGAATGGTGGAATATTTCAGGATTGGAATAGAGAAGATGGAATTACTGATTTAGATATAATTGATTTTATGGAGTTTGCTATGTTGGGAAGAAGAAATTATAAACAGCCTGATGGAAGTATTAATTCTGTAGAAGCTCCTAATTATAATCCTTTATTTAAAAATGGAATTTTTCCATTTCCAGTTTATGAATTAACAGATAAGAAAACCGATTATGCTGGAGGAGAATATTTTTACGAAGCAAGAAATCCTGAGGGGCAGTATTATATAGATAGAGATATTCAAACCCCACAATTCGTATTCCAACCTTCTAGAGATTTAGCTGATCCTACTAATTTTGGCATTGCTAGAGTTGAAAGAATTAAACCAGAAGTAGAAACCAAATCAGAAGCTCCTATAAATACATTAGAAATATTAGGAGCAGAAATAGGACGTAAATTAAATACTAGTAATAATGATCTAAATGATCTTATAGATGATTCAATTGGATCTATTCTCACTAATCCTGCTAGACGTTCGGAAACTTCTATCTCAGAAGATATAAGAAATATTTTAGGATTAGTAAATAATCGTCTTAAATCAGAATCTATTAGTTTAGATTCTACAACAGAAGTGGATTATATAGACTATAACTTTGAAAAAGATTCTCTAAACATCTATTCTAGGAATAAAGAAAATTTAGTAAGAGAAGATAGTAATTCTGATAAAAATATTATATCTTTGTCACAAGCATTTGGAAAAATGTTTGATGTAGTATCAGATCCTAAAGATTTAGAAATATTAAGAAATATAACAAAAGTGTTATTAACTTATGATAGCAATAACTTACTAGTGGATTATATAACTAAATCTGAAATCACTCCTGATACAGTAAATTTAATTCTATCTAATATGAATATACAAACGATACTATCTGATATAAATAAGATAAGAAGTAAATATAATATTTGTTAAATATGGCTTGTAAATTTTTTGATTCAAACACTAGAAGCCCAGAATTTTTAATAAACCTATCTCCCTGGATTAATTTTCGGGGAGATACTATTTCAGATCAACAGTTTCAGAATATTAAAAATTCTCTGCAAAAAGATTTTATCATTGATTCCGATGAAAATTTAGTAGATGCAATAAAGGAATATATAAGATTATTTTCTTATAATACGGAATTAAATACAATACTTAATAATTCCTTAGATAAGATTTTAACTAAAGATGTAGAAAAAACTTTACCTCCGGAGGAATATAAAAATCCAGATCCTTTAGTAACTACATTAGAGAATGAAGTAAAGACTACAACAGAAGATGAATCTATAACTGAGGAAGATAGGGATTTAGCTACGAAGGAATATATAGAACAATTAAATAGAAGCAGAAAAAATGTTACTTATAATGAAGAAATAAAGACTAGTAGGGATTTAATCACAAAGTTTCAGAATAATAATAGTCTATATAATAGATTTGTTTCTACATTTAAGCGAGAAATATTTAAAAACTCCTTTTTAAATTTAGATTCCGGAAAAATTGTTCAAACATATTCTGAATTAAATAATAATATTGTAGAGTATAAACAAACATTATTTAACTATATAACGGAATTTTTGGGAGAAAAAGATATCATTCCATTATATAATCCGGATGGATCTTTTAATATTACAGAATTTACTAATATTATATCCAGATTAAATGAATATTATAACCAACATAACCCTACATCAAAGTTAAATTCAATTAATAATATTTTATATACCCCATTATCTAAATCCAATCTAGATTATTTAAATGCATATAATGCTTTAGTAACTTTAGAGAATTTTGATAATTTAATAGTGTTATTAACAGATGGATTAATTTCAATAGATCCGTTTAAATTAGGAATTAAATCTACTAATAGAAATGAAATTAAATATCTTCCCTATACTAAAAATGCATTAAGACAACATTTTAGAGTTAATGAAGATTCTGATATAACTAGAGAGACTACTAGTCTAACCAAAGCTATTATACAAAATATTCCTTTATTAGATTCTGATGGAAAATGGGATGGGATATCTTATATGACAGTTAATGAATTTAATAACGCTATATCCAGAATCGGAGATCCAGTTATTAAATCTTCTAATAAATATAATTCATTAAAGTTAGGTAAATTAAATCCTACAGTAGCTTATATGGAATTTTTTAATTCTTTATTTGTTACAGATGGAAAGACCGATCTTGCGAAGGTAAATAAGTTTAAAAAGAATACAGACTTCAATTTAGATACTAAGAAAGCACTATTATCTATATATAAGTATATCTTTGATTCTACTCCTGAGGCTAAATCATTATATAATATAATTAAAGATAACCAGGAAAACTTAAGTTTCAACTATTTCTTAGATATTTTAGCTTATATGAATAAACAGGATGGATCAGAATATATATCCTATGAATATAATCCAGAAAGTAGGGAGTATGAAGTAAATACATTCTCGAATCTAACTTACGAATCCTCTTTATTTAGACAAGAAAGGAATTTAACAGAATATGTTGATTCTATAGCTAGAAATGGTGATTATGATAATACTATTTTAAATGTACTACGGAATAAATTTAAAGTTAAGGTTTTAGATGATTCTATTTCTATTACTATCGGATCTAGAACATTATTTATTAATGATCATTTAAATACTGCTAACGAAGATGCTATAACTGGAAAGGATTTAAATAAAGAATTATTAGATAGTATTATAATTCCAAATCCAGAACAGGTTAGTACGATTATAAATGGCAAGACTTTATCAGAACCTATTATGAATGGATTTAGATTATTAGAATTGTTACAATTAGCTACAGACCTTCCATTTATAAATAGTTCCGGACAATTATATTCTATATTAAAATCTCAATATAGATCAGAAGCTGAATCTAATTTAAAAGGAGATATTTTAGGATTGTTATATAGAACACTTAGAACAGTTAATATTTTAGATTCTATATATAAGGAATATGATTCCAGTAAAGTTAATCTTACTCCAGAAGAATTTAAATCTAAAGTAAAAAAATCCTTCCCAGAATTTAAAACAATGAAGGATGTTACCTTTAATAAATTCTTTACATCAAATAAAACTAGACCAAGATTAAAGGTTAATTTAAATTCTAAAGGAGATAGATCAAGTATATTTAAGGCAATAATTAGTTCTATAAATTTATTAAATAGAGAAGCTAGTCCAAGTACATATAAAAACTCTGATGGGGATAATGTACCATCTATAGGATTAATGAATTTAGTTAAAAATATACACGAGTTTATATATACCACTAAAGACTATCAGAATAATATCAGGAAACATTCTAATATATCTAACATTTTTGAATCTAATATATTTTATAACAACCCAGAATATTTAAAAGGAATTGGATTAAAAACAGAATTTATTTCTCCAAATGGCACAACAGTGCAGAAGAATAAATTTAATGTTTCTGAGTATGGAGTATCATCTATAATATTAGATTATTTCAAAAATCTAATGGATGATCAGATTGATTATATAGAATTTCTTCCAACTGTATACGCAGATAAATCTAATCAGTCTCTTATTAAAGTATCTAAAGATATTAAATTTGATGGAAAAAATATTAAATCCGCAACTGCCACCCAGATTGAAGTAGAGAATTTTAATAGTCAACAGATTTATTACACTAATTTACTATCGAATTTATTTAAATCTTATTATAAAATAGGCGAAAGATTAGGAGTTTCTTTATTAGATTCTATACCTAAGATTAAGGATAAAAAAGAGAGAACTGAGACTATAAATAATAATATCATTGCAATAAATAATCTCCTATCTACTAGATGGAAGGAAGTCTCTCAAATAGCTAGAGAATTAAGTTTAGAAGATCCCAATTTTAAATTTATAGAAGAAGTTCATTATTCTAAAGTGGAAATGTCTAAAGGTAATAGTGTATTTAGATTAAATCCATTTATAGAAAATATGGCTAATATCTATCAAGTATCTACTACAGATGATTCTTATTACAAGGATTTTATAAATAGATCAAAAGAGATATTTAAAAAGGATTTAAAATCTAAAGGTATTGAAGTAGATACCAAAGTATTTAAATTCTTAAAAGATATTCCTTCTCTAAAAAATTGGATTGGCAGAGATGGAATGATGTTATTAGAAAAAGATGGGAAATTAAATCCTATATTAGAAAAATATTTCTTTTTGGATGGGTTCTTATCTAATCAATTCCTTCAAGTAAGTGTAGGTGAACCTTATGCACATCCTTCTAAATTAAGAGGCGTGTATTATTTAAATTCCGATGGATCTATAAATCCGGAATATTTTATCCGGGATCATGCTAATAGATTATTAGCTCAATATAAACGTATGGTTGCTATGCAGGCTACTATACACAACTATTATCAAAAAGCATTAGAAGGAACAACTCCAACTATAAATGTAGCAATTATCAAAGATATAGAAGCTCCTGTATTTAATCCTTCTGGGGAGACTGATAATGTAAAGGTATTAGATGGCTCTATGGAATGTAATCCATTTCAAAATGTGTTAGAGAACAATTCAATGTTTAGCTCTAGTGCTGGATATAATAGAAAGAATTTTGGATATAATGTAGATCCTGAATTTGGTAATGGGTTATTAATGAAATGTGCTATATTCTCTATAACTAATTATCGAATGAGAAAATCTCCGGAGAAAGTTAAATTGTTGCAAAAAATGACTGATAGAAAATGGGATGTTCCTATTATTAATTTAATGCAAGATTTTAATGGTAATAAACGTCATCTTAGAGATATTATATCCGAGGATTTATATTATTATAATGCGAATAATGGAGAATATTATAGAATAATTGATTTAGAATCTCTAGGAAATAATACTTATAATATTATAGAACGAAGAGTTAATAATAACGGGGGAGATACTCAGAATAGTAGAAATGTAACAAGAACTGTAGTAATAGATAGTAATTATAAATTATGGAAAGCTCTAGGTGGAGAGTATTCTTATTCATTAGATAATTCTAATCCTTTAGATCCTTATTTAAGTAATTCCGGAGATAAAGGAGAGACTTCTGTAAATGCTACAGTACAGTTTATGAATAAAACCGGATATTATATAACTAAGAGGGATCTATTAAATATGGTTAATGGTGATTTAGATTTATTAAATACAATTATATCTAAACAAGATCTTCCATTTACATTTAACAATATTCCAGAAGACTCTAGTTATATATTAGACGAACAAAGAAAATTAAGAGTAATACTAGATCAGAATTATATATATCAACCTCTTAAATACTCTGATATACATTACCTAGCAAATGGAACATCAATAAAAGTTGGAGCGTTTAATACAAATCCAGCCAATGCTAGATACGATGATACTCCTTTATCCTATGGTAGAGTTGGTACACAATTCATGGGTATTCAAATGGATGCAGATCACCATGCTGATTTATCTACTGTTACTGAATCTACTCAGATTATTAGTACTTTAGCAGCTAATGGATATACATCAGATTTAGCTGATGCGGCTTATAGAGCTTTAGGTTCTGTAGTAAATACTACTTTAAAGAAGTATTTTGAAGCGCATAATCAAGCTAATAACTTAGAAACTCTTACAGAATTAGGAGAAGCTAATAAAACATTATTATATAAACTTCTAGCTAAAGCAACTATTAAAGCCTTCGAAGGAAGCTCTGGAGATGGAGTAATTACTGGTTATTTGGAAGAAGCTGCAAGAGAGTTTGAGGAGAATTTAAATAATGAATTATTTAATGCTAGAGATTTAAGATTTAAAATTCCGTTTAGTTCCGGAAGTATAAATAGTTCTTTTATAACTATGTTAGCATCTAAAATGAACTCTGATAGTATTAAAAGAACTTTCTCTGGTATGGGAGCTGTAATGATTCCCTCTTATGGATCTATAAAACATTATTATTTTGATGGATCTGAGAATTTATTCGATTCTAATGGAAATGTTTTAAGAGGATATTATTCTCAGGAAGATTTAATACATATAGCTAATGAAGCTGGTTATTATTCTCTCATTGATGAAAATGGAAATATTCTTAGATCTGGTTTAGATAGATATTTAGAAACAGGAAATTTAACACAGGAAATATCTACGGATTTAATAGAATTTGGTGATATTGTATTAGATCCTACTACTGGAGAACAGGTGGATATAAATACTTATGATAAATTTAAACATTATAGGAATTTAAATATTACAGTAACTAATTTAAAAGGAATCAGAAAAGAACTTCAACCTTTTAGAGCTACTTGGAGTATTGATGGGATAAATAAGAAATATAATATTTATGACCATCCGATAATCGAAGATATGTTTAGATTAAGAGAGTCTAAAGCATCTAAAGAGGAAATTCTAGCACTTCAACAGTTTGTTAATAGATATATTGGATTATTGGATGAAAATATTATGTTATTAGATCCGAGAATGCCTGAATATCAAATGATTATAGATAACAATGATATAATAGAATTTGGCGAAGGACTTCAAGGAGTAAGAATACATGATTTAAATATAAAAAGAGCACAGGCTGTAATATCTAAGGTATATCAATCTATATTCGGATTACGAACTGGAGATAATATTGCGAATATTATTAATAGTAATGGAGAGTACTTTAGACAGAAATTATTAAGAACATATAATAAAGCTAAATCTGATCCTCTTCCTAATGATATAGAATTTCTAAAGAATAGTTTAGATAATACTAGAATTATTATAAATAAGCCTAGTTCTGAAAATTATATATCTTCACTAACTCCACTGGAAATATTAACAGAAGTTATAGATGGAGAAGAATGGAGATTAAATGAAAATGGAGAAGCTGTATATAAAACATCTGGACTTCATTTCTATCAAGATACTAGTAATGGAATAGTTCAAGAAGTGATTGTTGTAGATCCTTCTAATTTAGGGAATTTAGTTAATGTATTTAATTCTTCTAATGAGTATATAGGAATATGGTATAATTTTAATTCTGATAATATTAAAGAGTTAAGAGATTATATAAATATGACAGATTCGAGATTAGGAGAAGAATTAGCTATAAATAATAGTAGTATAGAAGAGATAAAAGATGGATATGATGATTATATAAATAGAAGAATCGAAAGAGATTCTAAGAAGATATATAGATCATTTATTAAGAGTTTAAAAATAACAGCGAATCGTATTCCTGCACAAGCATTTCAGTCTATTATGACAATGGATGTAGTAGGATTCTCTGATGCAGAAAGTAATGAAGCTTATGTTAGCTTGTACCAGACATGGTTACAGGGGAGTGACTTTAGGTCCGAATTTTAAGAGTTGAATTAGACAACATTCTAATATTGAAGTCACTATAATAAATTCCTTGAATTGCGGGAAATCCCTTAGAGCTTAATGTACTAAATTTAAATAGTAATATTTAAATGGTGAGAGTAATTACCTCAGTATAGTAAAAAGTATTAAGATTGGGTAATCCGCAGCTAAATCTCTTATATAAGAGAGAAGTTCATCGACTATCGAAAATCTATTTAATGTATAAATAGACTAGTAGAGTAGGGTTTAAACAATCCGAAGTGGGGAACACTTTAAAAGTGATGATATAGTCAGCCTTTATATGAAAGTATAAAGATCAAACGGATATTGATAAAGTCTACATGACAATGCCTTTAATAAATAAAAATGGAATTTATGAAGCATGGTCATCATTATTTAATTATAGAGATAATGAATCATTTGAACTCTCAAAACAATTACCATTTCCAAATTCAGATTTAAAATATACAATAACTTCTGAAATAAATCCGGAAATACCTTATATAGATATAACTCCTGAAATCTTATCTATCTTAAACGGAGAATATGATGGGGATAATACTAGATTAAAATTAGCTGTAGATGTTTTAAATAAGGTAGATAGATTCAAACAAACTAATATACAATTATATTATAATCCTGATTTAGTTAATGATCTAAATTATATAAAAGAAAATTTAGATGATAAATCAAGGAATGAGGATATAGAAAGTGCCAGAATACTTATATCAAATATGATAGAGAATTTAGATATTGATATATCTAGACATCTTAAAGAAATAAGTCCAAATAAACTTTTATCCGCTACAAAGAATTTCGTATATAATAAAATATATCAAATCTCCGATAACTTTAAAAATCTTGTAGCTGCTGAATCACCTATTAGTATGGGAGATCCACAAGCTGCTGCTGCTAAATCAGAAGCTGGAGCTTATGCAAAAACAGTTACTGACTTTTGCCCGTCTGTTAAATGGAACTTATTCTTCGAGAATATGGCTGGAAAAGAAGTTATTGGTATAAGTGCTGTAGGACAAAAAGTATTTTTAGCTGCAACTCAGTACTTTAATCAGGAGATAAGAAAATTAGCTGAAAAAGGATTAACTGTAGAAGATTTATTAAAATCAAATTTATATTTTAATAATGTTTTTGAGATTTATAAAAATATTCCTGGAAATGAAGGGAAGAGTGATGGGGAACTCGTTAAATTATTCACAAATAGTTTGGCTAACATTAATCTTGATGATATTGAGTTTGTATATGATCTTTTAAATGGGGCTAGAGATAAAAGTATTAGTGTGAATGATGCAATAGATCTTACACAAAATAGATTTCAAGAAGACAAATCTCTCGTTATCTCAAGTTTAATTTCAGCGGCAACTGATTTTCGTTGCAGTCAAAATATTTATTGAGAGTTATTAGGAATAATAACAAGACTGCTAAGCATGGTTTGTTGTAAAAAACTCCTTTAACTCAGGGAACATCCTTAGAGCTTTATATACTAAGTTTAAGTAGTAATATTTAAATGGCTGAACTAACCATTCAGGTACAGTAACAAGTATAAAGATTGGATAATCCTGATCTAAGTATCCTAATAGGATAAAAGAGCATCGACTAGAGAAAGACTATTTAAATAAATAGAATCAAGTATCGTAGGAATTAGTAATTCCGAAATGGGGAGAGCCTTTTGGCTAAGATATAGTCAGAACTCTATAGAAATATAGAGATGTTATATGGGAACGATATAACAATAACATAATTGAATGCAAAAGAACTAATCTTATCAAAGATTAACGCCGGTCCTGACCTAGCTGGGGTATATGTATACCTACTAATCCAAGGCTTATCATTTGATAATATCTCAGATCTCATGACTAGTCCAGAGGTTAATGCTATAGTTCAAGCAGCTACAGTTAATAGAATGTATGATCAATACGCTACTATAGATTCAACATTAAGAAATATAGAAAAAGGACCGTCACTTACAAATTTTATTGGGAAGGGATATGTAAAATCTGTTTCCTTATACTTAAATACCCTATATAATTCTGGGATAATTTCCGCATTTAAACTTAACGAATTAACAACAGAAGATATAGGTAAAATTATAGAAGACCTTGAGAGTACTAAATATAATTTTGTTAACGAAAGATTTCTTGATGATGAATATGCTTCAACATTCTTAGACTCTATGTCAGAATGGGATGAGTTAGCATTAATTAAATCTTCTGAGGAAGTAGTACAGGGATTAATTAGATATTTCAAACAAGTAAAGAAATTTAAAGATTTAAAAGATTTCTTTAATTCATCAGTAAAATCTAAAACAAATTTTACTACCTTTGTAAAGGCTTATATTGGAGCAAAAGAGATAGCCACATTAGGCCAAATTTTAGGAATTAATGGAGGAATAAAAACTAAGCAATATGATAGATATAATTTTAGTAAATCCTTTAATACTTTGATCCAGAATGGATTAGATAAACTCCAGATAACCGGAGATACAAGTGAGAATTTTATTAATGCGTTAAAGACATATAATCCTAATATTGAAAGTATATATACAGATCAGGAATTGTTAGCTATAGTTACAAATGTTTTAGATAAAACATCTCCAAGCAAGACGTTTTCTAATATGAAATTTGATATAGCTAAATTCTTAGAACAACCTGATTATGCTGAATCTGTTATTAAATTTTATAATTTAATAAAGTCTGTAATAAATGTATTTGATTTAATAAATTCTCTTCCACATTATAAAGCGTTTATTAATGCTTATTATATAAATGAACAAAATTCTAAATCTGGAAGTGTTAAATATGCATTATCAAACTCTATTATAGATACTTTAGAAAATATAATAATGAGAAGGAGAATTGGTAAGATTACTATGCCTAATAAATTATCTGAATCTCAATTAAATATTGTTAGAGATTATATAGATGAATTAATAATTAGAAAGTATTTAAGAAATAAAAACTTATCTATCTCAGTTCCTAAAGGCCAAAATTATTTCCTAAATGGGGAGATGCTTACAGCTACAGAACAAACATCTTATTCCTTATCTAATGATGATGGTTTGGCTTCTTTTAAATTGTACATGGAATCATATGTAATTCCGATGTTAAAGAGTGGATATACAATTAATTCTAAAGGAGTAATGACCTTCGGATCTCAGTTAGTTAATAATGCATTTTTAAATGGGTTAATTATAACTGATAATACTTCTAAGTTAGATGGGTCTAATTATACATATTATAGACCCTCTATAAATATGGTTACTACTATAAATAACCCCGAATTTGATAAACAAGTTTCAGCATTCGGGGAAATTGAAAATGTTGAATTTAGAGGGATCAAGTTATCAGATTTATTTTTCATATATAATTTAATTACTCATAAAGGGAGAAAAGGACAAGATAGTATATTAAAAGTATTACAAGGATCAGTATTTAATCCTGGAAGTTTAATTGTAGATTACTTTAAATATATTGGAGGATTAGATTTAAATACTATAACTCCCGGAGTAATTTATGATTCAAAGAGTGATAAAGTAACTATGGAAGATGTTAATATAGATGATATCCTTCTTAGAATGGCTTCAATTAGAGATAGTTTTGAAGCATTAATTTCTAATAATAAATATGTAAAGGTATATAATGAAGATTTAGGTAAATATCAGCTCTTAGAACAAATAGGAAAAGATACTAAGAATAAAAAATTTAAAGAAGTGGATCTTCTAGGAGATGAAAGATATTACTTAATAAGAAGTAATTATAACTATAAATTAAAAGAGATTAATAATAAGACTAGCAAAACTATTGAAACAGTCGAGCTTATAAATAATCTAATGAGGCTTAATAAAATAAAACTTATTATAAATTGTTAACTATGGGATGTAATATAGAAATACAATATACTATAGATGGAGAAGAAAAAGTTGGTGGGATTATTCCTACCAACTTAACTTCGTATGATGAAGTTAGTGCAGTTACTTTGAGTGAGTCTATTTCTAATCTAGATATTGATTCTTTAAATATCTTGTTAAGTACTCTTTCGGATTTAAATCTTTTATCTACTAAGATAGTATATTCTAATGGAGAGCCTTTAATTGGAAATGCTAGTATAGAAGACATAGGAAATTCTTTAATTCCTTATACATCTGATAAATCTCTACAAGAGAGTTATTATACTTTGGTTAATAAATTAATAGATATGAATGCTATTAATCCTTCTCAACCAAATATATTGTTATTAGATGAAAATATAGAATCACTAAATATTGATGGGAATGTAGATGTTAGAGGGACTTTGTTAAATAATGAATTTATTATCTTAAAAACTAATGGAACCTTTAATGATGCAACCCTCAGGGATTTATATCATGAATTACTTCATTTATATTATTCTAAAATAAATAAAACGGATTCTAATTTTGAAAGAATAAATGAGATAGCATATAATATATATACTACTGCTAAACAAAATCAGGATAAGAATCCTTACATAAAAGAGTTTATTAATAAAGTATCTAAAGGATCTAGTTATGATTTAAACGAATTCATCGCATATTTAGTATCAGAACCTAGATACAGAGATGTACTAAATTTAAATAATTCTGATTTATTTAATGAATTTATTAGTAGACTATTTTCTATGGATATAAATCCATTTATTCAAAAATCTAATCAGGAGTTAGATATTATATTAAATACAACTAAAGAAAATGATGAACCTCCATTTGTTGGTAAGAATGATTCTTATTATATAGAAATGGAAATTCCAAAATCTAAGAATATATCTTATCAACAAATATCAGAAATAATCTGGAAGAATTATGAATCGACTGTATTAGATTCGGAAGGTAATCCTAAGAAGGATTTATATAACTTAAACTATTCAGAACCTGTTAAAGTAACTACAGAAGCTCAATTATATTCCTTAGTTCCTGGAGACTTATTACTAATTCCAAATTTTAGTAAAGATAAGAATATAATATATGGTAAATTTGATGATGATTATTTCTCTTATGCTAAATATCATCCAATTCAATCTGTTTGGAAGAATAGAAATGGAGAAACATTTATTACATTAGTTAATAAATACGGATCTAATGTAGGACATTTTACTATATCTTATACTGATTTAGTTAAATTATCTCTAGAAAAAAATAAACAAATTGTATTTAGAAAGTTATATGGAGCATTGAAAGATCCAAATCTTCCGGAAGATTTAATAAAGAATGTAAGAGATACTTATGAAAGAAATATTGAATCCGAAGATTATAACAATCAACCACTAATTAAATTTATAGGATTTGATAGAAAAGGGCTTTCATTTAAATATTATACAGTAGGGAAATCTGGATTTAAGTTAGATGTTTCATCTGGAACTAATGCTACTATAACCCAAGAATTACGACAAAACGATATTGTTAAATTAAGATCTTGGAAGAAAGAGGATGAAAATAGTGAATGGGATTCTTTTACATATTATGCTCCAGTAGTTAGAACTATAGGTACAATAGTTGAAATAGCTTTGAAGAATAAAGATGGAAAGTATTTTGCTAAAAAAATCCCATTTAGGAATATAGAAACAGTAATATTCACCAAAGAAAATCATCCAGATTTAGATACTATATATAATCAATTTATTAATAATTATGATACTTATTCTTTAAATACTAAAGATAAAAGTAAGTATCAATCTACCTGGTTTAATTTAAATATTCTAAAATCAGATCAACAACCTTATAGAAAACTAGAAGGAGATTTCTCCGATAATTTAGATCGGGAATCTGTTATTAAATATAGAAGAGAAAAGGTTAGAGCTTTACATATTGGTGATTCTGTCTCTGTTGAATGGGATTTAAAGAGAACAGATGGATCTCCTGTTATTAGCAAACATATTGTAGTAGGAGTAAGTGGTGATAAAATATACTTCTTAAACAAAACTGCAAATGATTCTGCCCCTAAAATAGGATTTGTAGATTTAAAGATAGAATTTCCATCTTCTAGAATTTCTAATGGAAAACATGTAAATATTCCATCTTTATCTGCAATACATTATAATAATACTTCGGATATAAAATTAGTAGAGGATTTAAATACTAAGAAAGAGAATGCTAGTAAAGCTTTTACTAAAATAGATAATAAAATAGTATTTGATCCTAATTCTGATTACATTCCTTTAAAAGATATATATCATATCATAAATATAGATTCTTCTAACGCAGAACAAGAAGCAGCTAAATTACAAAGAGGGGATATCATTAGATTTAAAGAAAATGATATAACATTTATTGGAGTTGTATCTGATTATGATCCTATAACAGGAACTATTATAGTTCCAGGTAGTTATAGATCTGGATATTTAAAAGGAAGATCTTTTAGAAAAATAGTATCTCCACAACAATTAGAATATATAGGTTTTGCTATAAATCCAAATTATGAATTAGGAATAATTGGACATAAAGAAATTTCTGAATATAATAAAAAACGATTAAGTAGACTTTATGATTTAAATCATAGTACTTATGGATATTCTCTAGAAGAAATATTGAAAAAGAAAAGCCTCCTGAACAAATCCCAAGATTGGGCAATTGAACAAGAGGCAGTTTATGTAGTTCCTAAGAATGTTACAGAAAGAGAATTTATAGAAAAATATCAAGAGTCCAAGAAGAAAACTCTTCCTTATGGTAGGATAGTACTATTAACTCCAACAATATTAAATATGATTAAGAATGGGGAGTTAATAGATCTTACTTCTGAGTATATAAAAGCTAATGATATAAAAGATACTAAAATATATGGATTAAAAAATATACGAACCGGAATCCAAATAAATGATTCTACAGGATTTTATTATGATCCTAGAATATATCAACGTTCTCCAGAACAAGTTATTAATATTTTAGAGGTGGAGGATGTTGTTAAGATTAAATATAATGATAAATTCACTAAATATCTAAGAATTAAATCTATAACCGATAAAGGTATTAATTTAGAATCTGAAATAGTAGGATTAAATGGGGAAATATATAATAATTCATGGTATATAAATTTCAATGATATTAAATCTGGAAAATATATTATTTCAGAGTTATATTATCCAATAAATAAAACCAGACAAAAAGAATTAGAGAGTTTATCTATAACAGATGAAATTCCCCAAGTAAAAAAAGTAGAATACTTTACTGATACCTATGATAAGTTTGATAAAAAGAAAATTCTAAATAGAGTTATAGAAAATATTAATTTAACTTATAACAATATTATTAATGTAATAGATGACTCTAGAATTCAGGAATTAGTTAATTCTGGAGAAATTAATAATACTCTAGCAGATTCCTTTTCCAGAGCTGGAGCATTTATTTGGAATAGTAAGATATATGTAAATATTAATAAAGCCGATATATCTTCTCCTCTACATGAATTGATGCACTTAATAATGGGAGCATTAAGAAGTAAGAATTATTCTTTATATTCCTCTTTACTAGATAAAGTTGCTACTCTCCCGGAATTTAATGAGAGATTTAGAAATATACTTACTAATAGAACGTTAAATGATGCTAAAGAAGAAGCTTTCGTAGAATTTATAGCAGATAGTTTAAGTGGGGTATTTAGTAGCGAGGAGTTTAATATAAATAATTTATTATCTTCTACAGATTTCTTTGGGGAATATTTAAAAGTATTAGATTCTACGTTATCTCTAGATTTAAATACTCTTCCAGAAAAAACATCAGAAACTTTAAGTAGGAAATTAAGTAAGATGCCAATTGAAAAAATAATAACAGAATTTAATAGTTTATTACTCTCTGCCGGAAATAAGAAATTCTCTTTATTTAATCCAGAAAATGTATCAGAAGCATTTAAGAACAGGAATATTACTAATATAAAAAGTAGTTTATTAAATTCTAAAAATCCAAATACACAATTACTAGAAAAATGTTAACAGTATGGCATGTAAATATTTTTTAACAATAAACGGATCTAAGCATTCCTTTAATTCTGAACGAGACTTAGATGCTTTCATAGCCAAGAATTATGGAAATATGCTCTATTATAATAAATATGGAGATGCAGTATTTGATGAAAGTAATACTATTCAGGATTCTATATATAATAAACTCTTAGCGTTAAATTCTACTATACAAGAGTCCAAATTTAATCAATCAACACAAGAAAATGAAGTAGTTACCCCTAAGAGATTGGGAGTAACTACAGCTATAACTACTTGGCTAAATTCTAATGGAGATCGTGTAATTCCAGAATTTAAAGTAGAGGAATATAAAAAGAATCAGTTAAAACTTTTAACTAAAGAAGGATTATCAGAAGAAGACGCAAAGAGACAGATAGAATTTGATATAGAAAATTGGGGACATCTAGCAAAGATTGGAGATAAAGTACATAAAGTAGCTGAGTTATATTTCAAAAATCAGGATTTAAATACAATATCTCAGATTGTTGATCTTCCATATGATACAATCGAAAATTTATATTTTACATTTAAGAATTTAGAATCTAAAATTAGTAAAGGAAAAAAGTATAAATTTATCCCGGAATTAACACTACAAACTTCTGATGATGAATCTGATCCTATCATAGGACGATTAGATTTATTAGCTATAGATGAAAGAGGAAATGTAGAAATTTATGATTTTAAAATCTCAAATAAACCATATGAAACATGGTATTCTTCTAAACAATTAACAATAGATTATCAATTAGCTGCATACAGAGCGTTATTAGCTAATAATGGAATTGGAGTAAAGTTAGCTTCTTTGAATATAGTTCCTATTATTATATCGGATATAGATTATACTAATGAGACATTTACATCTTATAAAGTTGAAGAACCTATAAACAAAACTACCGAGGGAAAATCTATGCAAAGATTATCCTATCCTAATGGATACATAACTAGGATAGTACAAGAACATATTAGAGCAAATGTATCAGAAGTAAGTTATAATACAGAAGCTACTAAAAATGTGGCTAAATACTCAGAAATCGCTTTTGGGAAATTATCTAAAGAAACTCCGAAAGAATTTGTAGAGAGGGTGGCTAAATATGATAATTATAGAAAAGTATGGTTCTTTAATGATTATGTATCTAAAAGAAAGGAACAAGATATTCCCGTAATAGAAGCTCCAACTAAAGAAGAATTATTAGAAAAAGCTAGAGAGTATCAAGAAAAAATGGAGGATAGAAGTGAATCTTACTATTTTACTTTATGGAAAGAGTTTGATTATTTAAAAAAGACTTCTGAATCTTTAGAAGATAAAAATAAATTTAAATACCTTCCACAAAAAGCAAATACATATCTAACTAGAGTATTTTGTAATTACATAGATAATCCAGGATATGAAGTATTAGACCTTCCAGAATTAGCGGAGATAGGGATTTATGCGTTTAGAGATGTAGCCAATAACATAGTAGATATTATATCTATGACAGATATAAATTTAACAAAAAAACTTAATTGGAATAATGGATCTCATAATATCTTTGGAAATTTAGGATCTGAGGCTAAATATAAGAAATTAAAAAATCTATTATCCAATACTGTAGGAAACGCTAAGTTATTAGAGACAATGTTAGTTATAAATGAATTACATGATTATTTTAGTAACTTTAAAATAGGAAATATTCAAGTAATTAATTATAAAGAAGGACAATCTTATCCTATAGATATAAATAAATTAACGCATAATTTTAATATCTTATCTAAGGAACTAGATATTACAAATTACTTTAAATCAGAATTAATAATTGCAGATAGGATAGAAGCTTTAAAATTAAGACTATTAACTATTCTAGGACAAGATAGAACAGAATTAGTAAAAGGAACTTCTGATTTAATTTATGATTTCTATAATAATTATAAATTAGATAATGAAACCGGTAGATATAAAATAGAACAGTTAAGAAAATTACAAGATATTATTAGAGAAGCAGCTGGAAATAGATTAATTATTAGAGCAGATAATAATTATGATTCCGACCCAACTGGATTATCTTTATTATATTCCCAAATATCTAGGACTATTCTACATTATAAACGTATCTATTTCGATTCAGATCATGATATAAGTCAAATAAGTTTCAATCTCAAAAATATATCTGAAACTATGACCTTAGGAGGGTATTATGTAGAAAATCCAGAAATGATTCCTTTAATGAAAGATATAGTAGATTTAACTGAATTACAATTCCAGAAGATGCGTGAATGGTTTGAGAAATATAAGGAGAAATCTTTACAACGAGTGTTAGAGTTATATAAATCAAAAGGATTTACTCAAGTAGAACGATGGACTTTTAAAGATTCAACTAACGCATTTAAAAATATGTTTGAGAGAGATTCTACTGGAAGAATAGCTCGTAATTTTAGAGCAAAGAATCCTTATGACATGACAAATGATCTTTCTCAAGCCGAGCGAAAATGGTTGAAATCTTTCTTATGGAATGTAAATAGAATAAAGCGCGGAGTTGATTATAATTTGACAGAAGAAGAAGCAATAAAAACTACTCCAGTTCAAGAATTAATTCAAAGTGGACATTATTTTGATATCCCATTGTTGAGAGGTACTGCATTTTCACAATTGAAAAGTAAAGGATTCTTTTCGTGGATACAAGATAAATGGAACGAACAAGTTGATATAAGAAGAGCTACTAAAGCACAAGAAGAGACGATTGAACAGGATTCCGAAGCTGGGAAGAATGATTATTTAACAATGTATAATTTTCTAAACGTCTCTCCAACTACTAGAGAAAAATATCTTTCAGAGCAAGATACCTCTTATTGGGAGACTAACTTAGAGTTATTAGAGGATGTATTTGTTCATGCTTATATAAGGAAATCTTCTTTTGATACCATTCTTCCCCTTATTAATGATGTAAGACATGCTATCTATTTACAATCTTATGATACTAATATTAATTTCGAAAATTTAAATAAGCAAATTGATATTTATTTAAAAACTGTTATATTCGGAGAAAGTTCTATAGAAAAATCCAATCAAAAATTCTATAAAGTACTTCAACCTATTACTACTGCTGCACGAGTTTCAATGTTGGCATTAAATCTTAATTCATTAGTTAGAGAGCCAATTCAAGGATTTTATCTTCTAATGACTAGAGCTGCTGGACGGTTGTTAGGAGATAATGGTTTTACTACTGCCGATGCTGCTAAAGCTTATGGTATAGTTATGGGAAATACCGGTGTAAGTTCTGATAATTGGACTTTAGTAGAAGCTTTAAACCATTTTTATGGGATGACTAGAATGGATGCTAATTCGTTAGCGTACGAATTAAATTCTGATAGAAAAGGTTATAAAGGATTATTAAGAAGAGGTGCTTATTGGGCTACTACTGCTCCAGATTTTTTAAATAGAATGGTATTTATAGTAGCTCAAATGATTCATGATGATTGTTTGAAAGCTCACCATATATCTAAAGATGGAGAATTGATATATGATTGGACTAAAGATGGGAGATATTCTATATTCGCATCTGGAGATAAATCGCATCCTTTATATAATAAACAAAAAGCAGATTATATCGCACATCTAACTCAATTTAATATTGAACATGAGAATGATCTTGATTGGGAAGAGTTAAAATTTAACGAATCTAATCCAGTAGCATTACCTTCCGCATATACTATAGCAGAAAAAAGAAATATAAAATCTTCTGCCGATTCATTATTCGGATATATGGATCATGAAAATGCATTTGCTGCTAGACATAAATTTGCAGGTAAGATATTATTCCAATTTAAATCTTATTTCTCATCTACTCGTGAAAGATTCTTCTTAGGAGGAACTGATAAAACACCTAAAGGAGAATGGAAACAAAAAACAGATGAAGAAGGAAATTTACTTTATTTAAAATCTGTGGTAGGTGAGGATGGAGAATCTCATTTAATAGAAACTACAGAAGTTACAGATATCCCTGCAAAGGAATGGTCTGGAAGATTTATAGAAGGAATGGTGAATAGTACTTTCTATTATATGCAATATTTATTTAAGTATTATATAAATAAGAATACTGATGCAACTTTAGAACATAAAGATTATAGAATTAGAAATGCTAGACAATTATTAGCAGATTCTATGTGGGCTGCTTTACTTGCATTATTATTTAGATTAATAATAGAAGATAAAGAAGAAAGTGGAGAAGAATTTGATCCCTTAACTAAGAATATTCTAAGACAAACTTTATTAAATTCCACTGACGAACTTGTATTTTGGGCTCCTCTAGGACTTTTTTTAGATACTCCGGTAGCTCTTAGTTTTTTAGAAAGACTGAAAGACTCTACTATTAGAATAGCTAAAGGAGAAAGTTCTTTCGGAAAAGAGATTCCTAAGAATTTTTATGTAATAAAACAAACTCAGAACGTGTTTAATTTATTAAATTCAGAAGAATAAATACTTATTATATATGACTACATCAAAACAAAAACATAAACTTTTACCATTAGTAATATATAATCCACTAATTCCAGTTAAAGGATTTCTTGCTATGGTAACTATTTTTATTTTATGGATAAGAAGCGAACATAAGGGTGATACTAGAAGACTTAATGAAAGATTTTTTAGACATGAAACGATTCATGTATATCAACAGACTGAGATTTGGATTACATCTATTATTATAGCAGTTTTATCTTGTTTAATATTTAATCTCTCTTTATGGTGGATTTTAGCTACTCCTTTACTTCCATTGTTAATATATGTAATATGTTGGATTATAGAGATAATTTTACCTCCATATAATATGGCATATAAGAATATATGTTTTGAAACTGAGGCTAGATATAATGAAAATAATCCAGAATATTTAAATACTAGGAAATTATTTCAATTTAAATTCTTAAAATACATATCTAATAAAAAATATCCAGCCAAATAAAAAAGAAAAACCCTAACAATGCATAATGCACTGTTAGGGTTTCTTTATTTCAAATTAAATTCTTTCTTATATACTATCTTTTGAAAATAATAAAATACTCTTCCATTTTCAATTGTTACATCAACTAAACAATAACCTTCTTTACTCATTTTATTTAATAAAGACTGTTCAGTCTCACTTACCGGAGAATATCTCCTAATATCTATAGATGGAAGATAGTTTTGTATATTTAAATTCTCTTTTAATATATCACTTTGATATGAAATCTTTCCTGAGATTCTTCCAATTCCAAATGTTAATATTACAATTAATAAACAATAGAATATTAATATGATATCTTTATATTTCATTACTTACTAAAGTATATTAAATAATCTTTTATACTAGTATTATTCGCATCAACTGGATTAGCTTCTTTAAACAGGAACTTGTTTACTCCCCCAACGCCACCTAGATGCGCAGCTCCTAATAAGCCCCACTCATTTATCTTAGTCCCATCGATATCTTTTCCATTAGTTCCTCTTAGGGTATTTCTAAGTCTTTCTCTATTTAAATTAGTAAATTTAATAACAGCATCAATCTGCTTCTTCCAATCTGACATATAATCAGAAGTAGTCATCCCGATATCTCTTAAAGCATCATCCCCAAATTGAAATAATCCTTTAAATCCTTGTGCATTTATTACTTCTGGATTAAAATTACTCTCTCTTTCAGCTAATCTAATTAAATATTTCTTATAATCATTTTCTATGTCTAAAGAATTTATATAAGAAGTAATCTGCTTCTTTAATTCATTCTTTTGATTTTGTCCCATATTGGCTCTATTAGTTTCCAAATTGCTAGAATCAGCTGGTTTAGTAAAATTAAAATTATCGGAGCTGCTATTAGTAGATACCCCAGAATCATTATTGCCAGGGCTGTTAGAAATATTGTTTCTATCATTTGTTAAATCTTTAAATTTCATATCTAATATTTCTGGAGATACTTTCTCTGTATTAGGATCTAATTTAGTAAAAAACTCCGAATATGATACGAAAGGATTTTTATTTTTATTCATATTAAATTCTAAAATCTATTTTACACATTTTTATCATCATTCTTTATATCTAAATCTGATTCAAATTTTTCTTGGATGATTCTGTTATCTAAGACATAATATAATTTATTTGTCCAATAAGGCCCTATATAAAGACCTACACATTCTTTTGTTTTAAAATCGATATCTTGATAGGTTGGAATATTTTCTTTATCACAACGCTCGATAAGGGTGTCTAATTGGTAGCGAGGTATATTATATATAATTTTAGTTTGGCATTTATTTTTTACCCAATATTCGAATATTCCTCTATGTTTAAATACTTTTTGAAGAACATATCCAGATAAGAAATCTCCTAATTTAGATACTGAAAAGAGATTTAAGATACCTTTAGCTGTATAATATATTATTTTTGAAGTAAAATTTTCATTTTTTAAAAATTTATCAGAGAATAATATTAAGGAATGAGTATATTCGGAAGCTTTTAAAACTTTAGATTTTATTTTTATTGACATATTATGTTTAATTTAATATATAAAAACTAAGATCTAAAAGATTTTATATTAAGTTTCTTTACTACTTTTACATTTCTTAATAATGGTTCATTATCACTTCCGTATCCAACTACAATTCCTGCTACAATGTACATGTTAATATCTCCGTCAAAATATTGCTCACATAGATTATGTAATGTTACACATGTATGTCTAGTAGGTCTATATGGTAATAGAACTCTATATTGATTATTAAAACATATACATTCATAACATGACACTCCACATTCTCTTCCAATTAATTCTCCCTCATTATTATATATCCCAGAATGTTCATTATTAGGAATTTCTCCGAATCGAATATATTCTTTCATTATACATCAATACCTTTTTCCTTGAATAAGTTATATAGTTTCTCAGCTAAATAAAAAGCGTCTGGATGAGGTTTTCCAGTAGTTCCTCTATATCTAAGATCTATAAAGTGTTTCCAGTTAGAAATGAACCCTGTCATTACAAGTTCTGTTTTAAGAGCATTAGGTAGTACTTGTCTTGCTTGTTGAGGCTTCCAACCTAAATTTAGTAAATCAAAGTACATCTTCTCTGAAACATCTAAACTATGTAAAAATGAATCTACTTCTTTCCAATTATTATTTCTATTCCAAGCTTTACTATTTACAGACTCTCCAAAAAATTCTTTATTAGCACCAACTCTAAAATTTATACCATCATGGAAATAAGCTTCTCCTTCTGGAATATCTAACCATGTTGGAATTATATAAGTAATCTCATTATTGAATTTATTCTTAGAGAAATTACAATACCTCGTAGATTCTTGGGCAAATGAGTTATTCTGTTCAGAATCGTAGTCTACAATTGGATATACTTCACAATCATCTCCCCTCTGTAAAGTTTTATGTCTAATAAATTCGTTCCATATTCCCCTATCACATGTAAAATGAACACTAATTCTCTTCTCATGAAATTTTGTTGGTTTACATAGATACTTTAAATCATCTGTCCAGTCATGTTCTATAATTACTCTATAATTAGTGCTAATATATAAACTTCCAACTGGTATACCTTCTAAAGTTTGAGCAACTCTACATTCTGAATATGGATTATCTCTGTACTTACTTAAATAAATATGGTAGTTAATATCTTCTCTTGGAATAGTAAGATATACTGTACCCTGTTCTAGCATAGAGTGATGTAGTGATTTAATCATTCTATCTACAAAAGGTTCAGCAGAATCCTCTGTTATTTTATCAGAACTTTTATAACAAATACGTCCCGCACGTTCAATACTTTTATATACCCCATTTAAACCTTCTTCTTGATCCCATATTTCAACACTTGGCTTAATTAGTCTCATTCATTAAAAATTTAATCATTCCACATTCCAATTCTCTTTCCTTCCTTTTTATCTATATAACAAAACCTAGTTCCATCTTCTAAAGTAATTATATATTTCTCGGCAGCTGCGACTAATTCAGATTCTTTTCTAATTCCACTAATTCGTCCAGTTCTATGCATATCATTACCAACGGACTCTTCTGAATCTATTTCGATAAAATATACCACATCATCTTTATATTTAGAACATTCCTCGCAAGCATGATCAGAATAACCTACAATTTTATTATGAAGCTCTCGTACCTTAGAAGCATCTTCTTCCGTTAATCTAGAGTTTATTATAATATTATCTTCAACAACACTACCACATATAGGACAGACATATTTAACTATAGCAGCTTCAAAATTATTCATTGCATTTGTTTATTAAATTTTCAACTTCATCTATTTGGTTTATATAAGTTCGTTCTGCTTTCCTTAATCCGTTCAGTAATCCATATAGTTTATTTCTTCGTTCTATAAGACACTTCATTTGGTATTCATGAATATCTTCTTTATTAAGTACTATATAATGTTTATCTATATATACAACACTTCTATCCGAATCTACAGGATGTTCACTTAACAGATTTGGATATCCTTTAGAAGTGGAGAAATCTTTAATTACTAAACAATGATGATCATTATAAGGTCTGCAATATTTAACTTTATGTTCAGCAATCTCATTAAAACTGATAACCCATACAATATCGTCTGGATTTAAATCTCTAATTGTTTTCTTCATGTTTTACTTATTATCCATCCATGCAACAGTCATTATACTATATGTAGCGAGATCAATTAATGTGTCTCTAAGCTTCTCATCCTTTACTTCTATAGTATCTTTTTTAATAATAGATGAAAATCTACTTAATTTATCCTGCAATCTAATCTTAGATACTAATAATCCATCCTCATCTAATTGCTTATAAAAAGAATTTCCGTAATCACTATTTTTTATTTCGTACAATTCAAGTATTTCATCAGTTAGTAATTCCATAACCTCTGAATAATTCATAATAAATATATTTAAAATGTTAATACTAATCAATAAAATCTATTTTTCCAACACATGAATGTAAAATACTTCTAGGTTCATCTTCTAATACTATTCTATAATAAAAATCAGTATAATCACATACTATCCCAGCAAAATATCCAATAACATCACCATCGATTTTACATAATTTTCCTATTTTATTATATAACTTTCTTAACCTTGAAGGGATAGTCATATTCCATTCTGGGATGATATAATCCGGATCTTGTAATTGATATGGGGTTATGTATATATCATTACCTCCATCATAAAAATATTTAGTGAAATTGTTATCTCTCTCGCCCTTTTCTTAACCCACCGATTAAATAATTCCATTCTTTTCTCTATTTGGAAATTATGTACTTTCATTTTATTTATTTAAAGAATTTAATTTAGACTCTATAATATCTACATTAACCATTGATAATCCATCTCCAATACAAATTTTAAGACTTTTATTCCTTTCCTTATTCCACTTTAAAATTGTTTCTAATTGGGCTATAGTGGGAGTAAAATCTTTCTCCATATATAACCATCTTCCACATGAGAATTTAATATATCCATTAGTTTCTAATATTCTATCAGAATTTGTTCCTGATAAATTTAAATATTTAACTAATCTATTAGAGAAATTTATATGATCATAATCTGGACATCCATATAATTCTCCATTTGGAGATAACCAACCACTATTCCATATACATTCAAGAATATCTTTTGGAAAGATATTATCTCCTCTAAGAGTATCTAATTCAGATTGAGCTTTTTTATGCTCCGGGATATAATTTAATCCGTTAGATGAATCTAATTTTAATAATTCTATAGTTCGATAGTCACGTTCTTCTATTAAATAATCTAGAGCATATTTAAAACTAAAGTTTAGTGTGGATAGGTATTCAGAAACAAGGTCCTTGTAAGAAGAAGCTTTATTAGGAGAATCTAAATGTTCGACATAATTAAATACATCAACATTATCTGCTTCCAAAGACTCTTCGTCATAAAGATAATCTTTAACTTTTAGATTTATATTACATTTTATCAAAGTACAAAACTCTTTCCAATTATTCTCTAATTCGTGAATCTCCTCAAAAGTATTTTTTAAAAGAGAGTAATAATGTTTTCTATCCTCATCTGTATCAAGATACAATCCTTTTGAATATCCCATAACCTGAGAAGCTAAATCCCTAAATTTGTATTCAAAAGATTCTTGTATACTATCTCTACTTAAATACATTCTATCTTCCTCATGATCATCTTCTATAGTAAAATTTATACCATCCTCAGTTACAGCTTTCTTTTTACCTTCTAAAATTTCTAGAAGTGTTTCATCATCTATATTTGGAATAGCTTCTCGAATTTTTTGAATTGAATCTATTTTACAATCCTGCCAGAAGTTTCTTAAATAATATGTAAGCATTTTATTAGATTTTATATAATTTATCAGTATATTCAGTATTTATTGCTATGTCAGGCTTTCCTTCGGAATCTTTAAATAGAATATATTTAACACAAAATAATCGTTTTGATTTTATATCTTCTATACATATTCTATATAAAATAGTTTCCTCCGTCTTCTTAATTTCTTCTTGACAAATAAATTTTGCTCCCAATTTTTTATTTATTGGATTATTTTTATCTAGGGAGATTAGACTAATCCAATCTTCCCTAGTAATATCAATATATTTATTCTTCATAATGTACTTCTTTAATATCTATATTAGAGGTTTCGAAAGAAAATATACTTCCTATTTCGCTAATTATATATTCTTTTATCAATTCTTTGGGAATATCAGAAAAAGTTAAATAATTAGTATCATAACAATAATTTATAATATCAAGTAATTCTTCTTCCGAAATAATTTCTTCGGTTGATAAAGTAATTTTAAAATTTCTCATAATTAATCTTTTAATAAATCAGATTCTTCTTCCTCTTCAAATTCTTTTTCGATTTCTTTAAATAACTCATTTCTAATTTCTTTCGGAAGTTCTTCTACTTCTAATAAAGGATCTACATCATCAAATACATCAGATGTATAAGGTTCATCAAAATCAATATAAGTCTCCATTCTAATTTCTATAAAGAGTTCTTTTTATAAATTTTCTATTCCCACTTTCATCTAACGAAGAATAAATACTACAAGTATATAATCCATATACATGAGGTTTCTTTAATATAATATCCAACATATATTCAAAATCAAATATACCTCTTTGTAGTAATTTTAATACTTCTGTAAGTTCTTCGGAAGTTGGTTCTTTTCCTAACTCTTCTGTAATATATATATGAACTAAGTTAGTTGCTTCCTCAGAATTTAAAGATTTGTTATTAATTATTTTATTTATAGTGTTATATAAATCTTTCATTTATTTAAATGATATTTTAATACCTATAGCATTTAGAATCAGAATATTCTCCTATTGAAGATCTTTTTCCATCTCTCCAAAGATAGAAGTCCTTATATACTTCAAATATAGGATTTCCTTCTTCCGAATACATGAAAGTATTATAAAAGACTAGTCCATATGGAATATCTCTATCTCCAAACATATTATATTCCTCACAATCTATTTCTGAACATACTGAATAATATCTAGCTTTATTTATTTCAATGAACCAAGCAATATATGGATTAGAGTCTTTATTTAATCTAATACTATCAAGTGCTAAATAGGATTTAAATTTAATATTTTCTTTTCCTGATATTGTATTTATATATCCTTTATGATTATTAAATAACTCTTCTCTAACATTATTAGATATAATATACTCAGAACCGTTACTTAATACACATCCTAATTTTATATTCTGTGTAGTTCCTAGAGCAATAGGCTGGATTTCTATAGATTGCAAGAAGTAATCTTTGTTATTTAAATACTTACATTTATTTTTAATATAAATCACAAGATCGTTAAAATCATAATCTTTGCTCTCTATATCTTCAAATAATATGGTTTGAGCATATTGACTAAATAAGTTATTAGTATCTACAGCAATAGTATCTAATTTAAGACTATCAAATCTATTTAATACATTTGGAATATATATATTTATAGGAGTATTAGTTATCGCTAAAGTATCCTTTCCGAATGTTACTATAGTAGATAAATTTTCTTTCACTGGAACTGTATATAAATCCATAGAAGAAAGTGTTTTAACTAACTCACTTTTATTCTTTTTATATATGTCTCCATTACATTTTGTTAATAAAAATACTAATGATATTAATGTTATAAAAATAAATATTTTCCTCATATTATTCAATACTTTCATATGTTTTTTCAAAAATATCCGGTTTACATGGATAAAATTCTCCATTTACTCCTTTAATAATATAATCTCCAAAAGAAGCTTTCATATCTCCTTCTAAAGTTTGAATACGTATATGTTTATCATTTTTAACAGTTTTTATATCATCGTCAGTTATAAAAACATTATATATAAACTTTAAACATTCTTCTATAGAATAATCATCATTTAAAAGTTGTATAGCTTCTACGATTATAGGCTTCTTTTTATACTTCATAAATTATGATTTAAATATTAGAGATAAAATAAATTATCTCTAATATAATTTATGTTTATTATTTTAAAGTTTTTAAATACTTTTTCTTTATATTTTCTTTTATAGTTAGAATCTTTTCACCACTCTTCCAAGCATTAAAATCTACGCATTCCTGTACAGTTTTATGCTTATGTAAATAATCTAGTATAGCTTCCCATGTAGCCATACTTATTGTATTAGAATCTAAGTCATCATATTTTGCCCAATTAAATATCCATACAATATGATATTTTCTAAATAAGCATATTTGAATATAAGGATCCCATTCATGTCTAACTTCATCATATTTCCATTTCCATCCTAACCCTGAGAATCTTATACTTATAATAGGATTATAATAATCTCTTCTAATAGGAAGTCCAAAAAACCATAAATTTTTCTTAATTATAAGATGACATTTAGGTCTTTTAAATATTTTTCTAACTTTCCACCAATAATAAAGAGGATTATTATATTGATTAATAATCTTTATCTTTGACTTTATTGGATTCATAATCTAATGCTTTAGTAAGATAATTTATAGCTTCAAGTTCTCCATAAGTTAGATTAAACATTTTTTCATTTATAGCTATATCCCATCCCTCTCCATTAGTCCATTCGGTTATTTCTATAAAAGAAGACTTATTTTTTAAGTGATCATACTTTTGAAGATCATCATTGATCGATTTTCTACTGCCAATTTTCATATTCAATTATTATTTAATCCTCTTCATCATAATTATTATATATATCTTCTTCATATCTAATTGTTTTAAATACAGGTTGAGTTGGAATTCCACCTTCTGACATATTAAAATATGTAACAGTACCCATATGTCCAATAATATTAGACATATTCTTTATATAATCCAATTTAGTATTCCTATCTCCTACAGGTTTTGCTTTGAATCTTTTTCCAGATTTAGTCTCCATTACAAAACACATATCCTCTTCAGGTCTTAATCCTTGAATCCATCCAACAATAAGAAATTCTTCATCCTTATAGTCCTTAATCTTTATAGCTGCGCTAGTCTTCTTTCCATATCCATAATATGCGTCTAATCGTTTAATGACTACTCCTTCAAATCCTTCTGCTACATATTTCTTATTTAATTTATCGATTCCTAACCATCCAGAAATTGGAGTTTGTTCTACTAATTTTAAGTGAAACGATTTAGATATAATAGGTTCTAGTTCCTGCATTAATTCCCATCTATCCTCAAATTTCATTTTATCATCAGCGATATCGTATATCCAATATTGTAATTGGATAATATCTTGATATTTTTCAGGAGTAATTTCCTTAGTTCTAGCTAATCCAGAGATCTTTTGTAACGACCATCCGTGTTTATAAATTTCTCCATCTAACATTATATCCGGATACTTTTTAAATATCTCTATCATAGCAGGATCATTAATTAGATGTTCTGCTGCTATGTTGTAGTCTTTACCGCCCCTGGAACTTGTCCTAATCTCTCCATCCCTCTGATAGAAGATACACTTTACTCCATCCAATTTTCTTGAAGCTAAATATTCTTTATCAAAAGCTTTAGTAGCTACTTCCGTATATTTTTTACATCCCATTGGAATAGGAACATTATCGGCATTAGTTTTTATTAACGGAAGTTTTTCATTTATTTCTTCTTCTGATAACTTATCCAAAGGCTTTGTGAATAATTCTTCTACTTTCTTATATCCTTTATCTAAATACTTAGATATAGTAGAATTATATTCTAAATCTCCTTGTTGATGAACAGTTCTTTTAGCTTTACCTTCTGTAATAACTTTCTCAGGCTGTTCAATGAGTTTTCCTTTAAATAATCCAGTTTTTTTAAAGATTCTAAATTCATTAGGTATAGGGAGGTATTTAGCACTAGCATATACTACTCTAATTTTTCCTTTAGAATCTCTAGATATTAATTCATTCTTATACGTTGTTCTCATTAGATAGTAAAAGATTACATATAGTTGTAAAAGATGTTCCATTAGAAAGTTCTTCTAATATCTTTCTTTGAGTTGTTCCTTCCATTTCTACAGAAGTTATTACATCCATCCATTCTGGATATGTTTTTATTGTAAAGGAGTCTTTACTCATTCTAGAAAGATATTTAGCATAGAAATTACCTTTATAATATACTTCAGTTAAAACTCCGTTTACGTCTACTTCTATTTTTACTTTATTATATTCTTCAAAAGGCATTCCATATATAGTCTCATTAATAATTTTACGATAATTACAGAACATTTCCTCAGGAGTACTTTCTAAAGTTCCATCTTTAGTTATACGTATTTCTAAATCTTTGAACTTAATATAGAATCCTTCTAATTTCTGTGATCTAATCTGATTTGTGATATATAAAAGTTCAGTTTGAGTAGTTACAGTAGCGAGTAATTCTCCTTCTGGAGTATAAATCTCTACAGGAATATCTTTTGGAAAATTTAAGTCTATATTATAATCCATTTTAATTTAATAAATAAATGTTATTTTTAGTTCTAGACAATGCTACATATTGTAATTGTCTTAATTCCTCTTCATCTTTACATCTTAAAATATCTTTCATATCTATATAAACATTAGTAATCGAGCTTCCTTGGCTTTTATGTGTTGAAATAGCATATCCAGGCTTTAGTGTTGCTGATTTTATTAATCTCCCATCATAATATAAATCAATCGGGGATGCAAAGTATTGTTGTAACTTATAATATTTACTCCACAATGCTCCATATAATCTAGAATTTACTTTCTTGTCTACTTTTAGAGCAGTTAGTCTAGTTGTTTCAAATAAGGATATAAAAGAATTTAATATTTCAGGATCTATATATTTAGATATAATAAATACTTCTATATCATCTTCATATATAAAATCTCTTAAAGTTAATATAAATCCCTTTAATTCTAGAGGAAATATTTGAGATGGAGGTTTAATATAAGGCTTTACATCTTTTATTATATAATCTAGAGAGTTATATATTTTTCCAAAATAATCATCGGACTCAAAGTTATCATATCCAGTTAGAAATCCTCCAATATTATATTCTTCATTATTATTAAATAAAAGTTTATTAAGTACAGTATTATACTCATTTAATCTTTTATTTGTATATGTAAGAATTCTACATAAGTACGGATCTTCTTTACTAATAGCCTTCTTAAAATTCTTTCCAGCTTCGATTATAAAATCTTTTACATTGTTACAGTTATATAAAGATCCATAGTTGGACTTAAACTCTTTAAACCTACCAAAATGTGGAGATGTTCTTAATTCATCTAATAAATATAATAACGGAGCTTCATCTTTCTGTCGGTATATTTTGGTTAATTCTATTTTATTCTTTAAAGAGAATACTTTAGATATTTCTAAATCTTTAACTCCTCGTAGTTGTGCTGAATCACCTAGAAAAACTATCTTTACATTCCTTTTTGATACTAACTCTTTATCTATAAACTCGTATAAATCAGAGGTTATCATACTGCATTCATCTACTATTACTAATCTAGGAATTCTAGCTTTCCAATTATGTTTCAACCCACTTTGAAATTCTAATTCTTTAATATTTAATTGTTCAATTTCTAGATTAGGCTTTAACAACAATAACTGATGTAATGTTAATGTTTCAGTCTTAGTAAGTTTCTCTAGATTAATCCTAGCTTTATGAGTTGGAGCACATACTACATAATCATAACTATGGTTATCTAAATATGCTATTACTTGTGATATAACTGAAGTTTTACCTGTTCCAGCTTTTCCAGACAATAATAATTTATTATTATCAGTGTTGTCTTTGTTACTAATGTTTTTATTATTTATAAACTTAATAATTTTCTTAATTGCAGATAATTGTTCCCAAGATAATTCAAAATCCAGAGTATGGAATCCTTTTATTTCAGATTCCAACTCTTGATCTTCTTTTTCTTGTATTAAAGCACTTCCAAATTCAGAAAATATGTTATTTGCATTCTCCATTAGAACATAATCTCTTCATTTATATGTTTTATAGTATGTATTACTATGCTAGAAATATGATCAAAATCTTCTGACATCACTTCTATATAATTCATTAGATCTTGATCTACATTAAGATCATAGGAGAATATATTCTGTAATGTTTTAAAATTTAAATCTTGTTGGTAATTATATATACATCTAGAAGCTTTCCTAATAAGATCTATATTTTCTATTTCATCGAATAATATTTTACATCCTGATTTATTCGGAGTAGAAAATTCAATTCCTAATATTTCTAATATAAGCATCATTGTTTTCCAGTTGATCCAAATCCACCAATCCCTCTATTTGTTACATCTAAATCTTCTAAATTATCTACTTCTTCCCATTCACATGTCTCTACCTTTTGAAGAATTAATTGGCAAATTCTATCTCCTTCTGAGATATCTACAGGTTTATTCCATGAAGGATTTACTAAAATAGCTCCATAATTCCCTCTATAATCAAAATCTATAATCCCAATTGCATTTCCAAGAATCAATCCATCTTTAAGAGCTACTCCACTACGAATATGTAAAGTAATCATATAACCTTCCGGAATACTTGTATGAATATCTAAAGGAACTAAAACTCTTGACCCTGGCTGCATCGAGATAGATTTAATTTTTTTTGTTTCCGCATCTAAAGTATATACAACAGGACCATATTTAATTAAATCTTTTGGATCAATATTACTAAAGCTAGCCCTTGCGTCCATCCCTGCTGCCCCAGATGTTTTATATTTAGGTAGTTCGTTATTAGATTTATTATATATTTTTACTTTCATTTTTTCTTAGATTTCTTTGATACTGTTATAGTTTTATTTCCTTTTCTTTTTCCATCTCCTTCTTTTAATATTTCAAGTATTTTAAAAGTTTTATTAAACGTAGAAAAGTCTGCCCAATTATTAGTTTTAGGTAAATCAGTATATCTATATTTAATATTAGGTGATGATATATCCAAAATTTCTATATTATAATTACTACTTCCTCCTTCTACAAGTATAATATCTCCAATTTTGAGATCTTCTGCTAACATAGATAAAATATATTTATTCTTTATTATGTTCGTATTCTTTTACTTTAGATATAATAAATTCTTTGGTTAATTTATACAATCTACTTTCTGCATAAGAAAAATATAAATAATTCCCGTCGTCGTCTGTTAATTCAAATACTGGAAGTTCTCTAGCAGCATATTTATTTAATATAGCTCTTCCCTTTTTCTTATCCTTAGTATATGATATATCATAATAATTTATATTTAAATTCTCTATATCATTATCAGGAGGAAGAATATCGAAAGGATCGATATCAGATTCCAGACTATTATATATAAAATTTAATATCATGATTTAAAATATTTATATATAATCTTTAACTCACAACCTTTTAGTCCATCTTGATCTATATATTTAAGAGCAGTATCTTTATTATAAATAGCGTTAGTATTATACACTCCAAACTCTTTTGTTATAGGATTGTAATAATTAGATAATTTAGGATTATATATAGCATAAAAAGATTTAATCATTATCGTCAGGATTTGGAATTAATAAAACTGGAAGTACTTCACATTCTTTCAATTCTTTTTTAATTATAACATTTTTAGCTTCATCTTCTGTATTATATAATGGAACTAATCCTCCAGTTCTAAATAGTTCACAGGTATCGTCCCAGTACAATCCGTTGCTTAAATTGTGAATAGTATATTTCATCAAACATCCTCCCCATTTATTACTTGAATATTTTCTATTTCTGGATCTAAACAAGAAGAGTCTATAAGTATTTCTTCATCGTAATCCCAGTATCCGGAACTAAATTTATCTATTGCTTTTTTTTCATTATCTGCATCGATATCTACATAAAATGTAGAATCACAAGATACTGTATAAGTAATTCTATATTTCATATACTTATTATATTTTAGTTATATCACATTGTCCTCCAGAACAAGCCTGAGCTCCTGTTGTATCTGCATCAATTAATACTTTTTTCCATTTAACTGTAGTCCAATCGATAGGAGTATAGTTTCTAGTTATATCACACCAATCATGATATAATTGTACATATTTAAGAGCTTCAATCATAGTACTATAATCTTCTCCGAAATATGTATCTCCGAACTTCTTCATTCTCCGCATTATATCTCTTTTAGTATTTAGATTTTTTATATTAGTAAATGCTGTTTTATCTAAATACTTCTGAATTTCTGCAATTGGAATTTCTATATCAGAATCTAAAATTTCATCTATGAATTCTTCTGTATATCCCAATATGGATAATACTTTAACCCAATTATTATATTGAATTGAATTAGCTTTTACCCATTCAGAATGAGGTTTATTTAAATAAGAGGGATCTTCTGCTACATTAAGTTCTTTAATAAATTCTTTAGCATCTTCAACAGTAGAATATAGTTTCTCCCCTTTATAATTAAATGTATCACAAGCTTTCCACAAATTCCCGAAAGTTTTTTCTGCATCTACGATTAGACCTGAGGCAAATATTATTCCGTCCCCATACATTTCCACTAATTCTTCTGGGATAAATACTTCTGAGTATGGAGGTTGTGTAAAAGTAATGTCTCCAGTTGAAGGAATAAATGATACTCCAGCAATAAAGTTTTTATTATTCCATACCCAATCTTTTACTCTATGCCAATCTTGATTTGGAACTATAACAGTATTAGATACATTATTACATACAGGATTAGTAGGATCTACCATTCCTGGAAGAATCCAGTTGTTATATAGTAATTTAATTACTTCTAATTGTTTAATTCCTAGTAATTCCGATTTGGTTTTAACGTTATCATCCGATTCTATTGCGAACATAATACAATTATCAGTATGATTATTAGACCAAACAGATTCTACTACTGCTTTAGGATTATATTTAGCGTATACTTTACCTGCTTCTTCTTCTTTATTAACCTGAACTCTCCGGATATATCTTTTCGCATGTTGACCATGACATCCGGGAGTGTTTCCAGTTAAGGTACTTATATTTCCATCCATTATATATTCTATATAAGACGCAACTCTTATATACGTTCTCTTATGAACTGCTATATGTCACCATATAGATTAGACTATATCATCATCCTATTTAAATAATAGGAGCACCGCGCTTCCAGTGTCATTAGCTTACACTGTACTCTATTTCTAGATAGTCGTTGAACCCGATTTAACTTGGCTGCTGATTAGGTTTATATAGAAATAAACCATTCCAGCAATTCACGGTGTTTATATTTAAATATTACTATTTAAATGCCCAATATTTTAGGCTTAATACAAGTAGTCCTAGATGCAGGATTAATTCTTAGTAAGTTAGCTATTTTGCTATTTTGTTCTTTAATAATCTCAGCTCCTTTACGCAGAATATTTTCATTTAATAATATATCAGGATTCATCATAATCCCGCTAATAGATACTCCAATTAATGGATCATTCTTAGCTAATTGCTCTGTTACTTCACCCAAGAAAGGGAAAGAATTATATGTAGCTTGAATTGTTCCAATAGTAGCAGCTGCTTTACATTGTTTATAGAATTTTTCTTCTGTTGTAGATTCTTTACCTGAGATAGAGATCAAATTACAAAACTGTATCCCGGTTTGTTTAGATACTCCATCAGGTTTCTGTATTTCTAGTACGGGTTTAAAACCAATCTCGAAGCATGGATTACATCCTATACCAGAATCAGACCTAAAGAAAAACCCAGGTTCTCCATATTCTTTAGTAGATTCAAAGATTTTATTAAATACTTCTTTATTATCATCACTTCTCTCCAAAGCAACAGAAGCATTATATCTTCCACGTTGAGGATTATCATAAAACCAATTACCTACTTTAGAATTATACATCTCCTCATCATTAGGAGAGAATAATATAGCTAAAGCAGACCTGCGCACACCACCCGAAAGTACACTGTCTGCACAGTGTGATAATATATCAGCACAGTTAAGTGGAGATAATCTTCTAGTAGTTTTATGAACATTACTAAGTAAAGAATCTATTTTATTTAAAGCATTTCTTAAACCATCAGGACCTGGAGCTATAAATCCGCCTGATATTAAACTTCCACTAGGTCTAATTTTAGAATAATCAAACTTAGGATAAGTTACGTTAGAATTAAAATAATATTGAACTAATCTACCAATAGCTAAACTCCAACTTTCAATACTGTCCCCGATTACATATTCTTCAACCGAGCTATTAAGTCTTTCAGGCATCATGGGAAGAATATTTACGTGTTTATATTCAACAGAACACCCCACTCCACAACCACATAACAGTAAATACTCAATTTGCTCAAATCTTTCTAGACTATCTATATACGTATATGAACAATTGAAGATTTTTTCATTCTTTCTTAAAATAGGATCGCCTCCGAATTGCAAAGCTCTCTGAGATCCATAAACATTTTTATTTTTATACTCCTCAAAAGCTTCTAATAAATCATTATTAAATTCTGCATTATTTAATACTTCTGGATATTTATCTTTAAGATGTTTTAAATGCATCTGTAATATTCTATCTACAGATTCCTCAAAGGTCTCTTTCCTTTTCAGATTAGAATTATATCTAGCATATTTAGATTGAAAAATAAATTCTCCTAAAGCATTAGATTGATCATTGTACATATTAAATTTCAAATAAATTATTTAAAAGTAAATTCTTTTCAAAAGGATTGACAACATCTTTATCATCCCTTAATAATTCAGTAAATGCGTTATATGCGGTAAATAACGAAACTTCCTCATCTTCCGGAATATAATACTCTGAGTCGGGATTTAAAACTAAATTTTTATATGCAGATATTGCAGTAGTTGGGGATAATTTAGCTTTTCCGAAATCACTTTTATACTCAGATTTAATACAAAAATCTACCCATTTGCCCAGAGTATTAGTCATATCTACTTTATCTCTAGATATAAATGTATTCTTTAATTTTTTAATCTTAACTCCTAAATCATCTGTTAAATTCATTAGGTTTTTAATGGGAGAAATATCATACATCTTTTGTGGCTCTAATACTTGTGTATTTAAATATGTAGCATTAAACACACAAAGATTTAAACACGCCATATTAATCCCTCCTCTAAAAATTTTTACTACTGGGACTTTACAATCTAATCCATAAATTAAAGATATTACTTGCTGATGATCTTCATACTCCCAATAGTTTTTAGGTAAAACTGCTTGAATATAAACCCTATTATACATTACATCTTTCTCTTCACCAATACTAATTTGTTTTGGTTCTTTTACTTTACAGATAAATTCATCTGTAAATTTACTCATAGATTGAAGAAAGGGATCTATATAATCCTTAGTAGAATAGAATTCTTTCTTTCCTATTTGTGTTGCTTTTCCTTTTAGTAATTGTTCTAATGTTACTTCCATATACTAATTTAATTATAAAAATAAATCTGAGTTTAAATGTTAATAAAGGTTAAAAACATATATATCATCTTTATATTCTGCTAGTGTAAAGTGTTCTATAATATAACTTCTATAATCTACATAGTCCTCTAATAGAGGATCGATAACTATATTAAGTTGCTTTGTAAACAATGTAAAATAATCCTCATCACATACTTTTCCTACATATTGTTCTAGACAATAATCTAAATCTTCTGTATCTAGGCTTGTTATACATCCAAGGACACGATATAGAATAAATGCAGCTACATCTTCTCCCCAACAATCATTGTAAAAAATAACAATATTTCTTAATTCCTTAATATCAACACCAAGTGGAGTTAAATCATCCATTATTAAGTATTTTAGGTCCTTTTCTGCGATATTCAAACATACAGAAAACTGTGTATTTGGAATATTATAAATTATCCCTTTGTAAGTATCTTTACACTCTTCAAATTTAAAAGATGTATCTATATGATTATTATTGCAAAACTCAAAAAAGTTATCATCATTGAGATAAATTAGAGGATGTTCAATTCCCTCATTTCTATTATATATAAATCCCTTTATTATTATTTAATTACTGTATATTTGGATTAAATAAATAACTTAAATTTTCAGTTTCTACTATATCCAAATCATTTAATATATCATCTACATTTATATAATTTATACAATCTGTATTTATGTTCTCTTTAAAAACTAGGTCTACTAAAGCTTTAATACTCTCTGTACTATGATTTAGCTCTAGAGCTCCTATAAATCGTTTAAGAGCTTTTAGATATTCTTCAAGTATATTTTCTATAAAATCCTCACTATAATATAAAATACTGATATATAAATCAAATTCATTAAGTTTTTTAGATAATGTAATAAAATCTACTACATCCCAAAGATTCATGCAGTAATCTTTTAAAAAGTTTCTAAATTCCTTAGAGGTTATATCAGATATACATACAGAATAATCAGAATCCTCAATAGCATAAGTAAGATCCCAATTTGCATCAGTATAACTATTTAAATCGATATCATTTTTCTTACAAAATTCACGAACTTCCTGAGGATTATCTAAATATAATATAGGAGTTTTAGAAGAATCCTCTGATAAAAATATAAATGCATTCATTGTGTTTATTGTATTTATTTTTCGAATATATATTCCGTATTATTAAAGTTAATAGCTAAGTAATTATTTTCAATAAAATCTTTAAAATTTATATAAAATGGATATAGAGGAATACTTTCTATATAAGTTCCATATATATCTTTATAGATATCTATATAATCAGAATTAGAATTACACTCCTGTAAAAAATATTTTAATCCATCTTCAAGATCTACTATCCTTCTAGGATTATTAAAATAATATAAACAACAAATAAATAACTCATAATCATTTAAAGTTGTTGCCAATTTAAGAATATTTAAAAATTCTTTAAGAGTCATTCTAGTATTTAAAAATAATTTACGTAGTTCTGGAGAGCATTCTATATAGAATCCGTCTGCACCATAATCTAAAACAATACATTCAGTAACTTTACTTTCTCTAAATAATAATATATCTGGATTATGAATATTATTATAACAATAAGTATTTACTTCCTGAATATTATTTATATTAATATATTCTCTTGTATCAAATGTTGCAAGAAATCCTTTCATTACTCCTTAATTACTCCAGTTGTGGTATGAGTGTCAAATACCTCCATAAATGCTACTCCCCATTTAGTCTTCCCAAAATTAGCAGCTATATAATTAGAAGATCCATATAAACTTGGAACAGAAATATATTGAAATCTTCTAGATTCAGTAATAGCATATTGATGTAAATCCCCCTTCACTATATAAATGTTATCTTTAAATTTTAATCCAGAGTCATAGATAAAATCATTGAACCAGTTGATAGTTCCATTATTTAAGACTAGAGGCATTCCTTTAAACTGGGAATTGCTATCTTTCGATTTTGTTATCGTTAGGCTTTTTATCCTAACTTCTATAGCTTCTTTTTGCTATAGTCCAGCGTACCTTTTTACCCACTACTTATAAAAGTGTTGGGGTAGAAACCACTCTTGGAACTATTTTATTCTCTTTCGAGGTTCAAGTTCTACGCGTTACGATGGCACAGACTCTTTACTTTCTGTACTTATCACGGGATTGACATCACAGCCTTCCCCGTTATTGGTTTCTAATTCTCTATATGATTCCTCATATAGACGGCAATATTCTAAATATCTTTCATATTTTCTTTTTAAATATATTTTTGAGTGTGAATATAATTTATGTAAAATGTTAAGCCCTGGTCTACAAGCTATTTCTAGTACTCTAGTTTTAGAATTCTTATCATTATGATTATATTCCAAAGTGTACTTAGTAGAAAATACATCTTGTATAGAATTTAAAAAATCTTCTGTTCCTAATAAGGAAAGGAGCATTTTAGAATGATCTTTAGTTGCATATGAAATACACCCATCTCCATCTATATAACCTCTTATAAAGTCCCATACTAAACTCTCGTCCTTAAATATGTTTAGACTTGGGAACTTTAAGGTTAAAGATTTTCTAGGAGTACAACCATAACTATTAAGTGTTTCCCATAAATGTTGACTAGATAGACATACCCTACATCTAGTATTTCCTTTATTATCAGCTTTAGTAATCTTTAATTCTTTAGTGTATCCTATAAACTTGGCAAATTTTTCCATGTGTTCTTTATCAGTACCAGAAGCACATAATTCAAAGTTCCAATCTGTTCTAGATTTTTTCTCTTCGATTGGGGATGAATATATATATCCATCAGCAAAGATAAATCCTAACCAATATGCTTTCTCCTCTGTGTCAATAGTATCAAAAATACGTTCATTATATTTTTTTATTGACTTACCTTTTCTGGATTCATCATAAAGGTCTAATTCTTTTAAATCTTTACTAAGAGATTGAGAATTAATTCCAAATCTTTTAGCAGAAGCTCCTACACTCTCTAAAGAATTTACATAATCATCTATTGCCAGTTTAAATAGGTTAACTTTTATGCCAGACCTTCCATTCTTCCAATAATACCCTTTGTCATTAATATAACCTTCAAATTCAACTCTAGATAGATTATATTGCTTACAAAAATCGAGTAAACTTAATTCACTCCTCAAAAATAAATTTAAAAATTTTTCCATGTTATAATTCTATTATTTATTAAATATATTATTATTTAACAAATATATAAATTATTTCCATGGAAACCAAATAATTATATTAAAAATATGAAAAATATATCACCATGCATGAATAATATAGAATTGTTCCCAACATCGAATTTATCAATTGGGAGATCTGAGATATAAGATTCTATATTTAATTGCTCTAGTTTAGAAGCAAGAACAACATTATTTAGCCATCCCCATTCACCGTCCTTCATGTTCATATAAGTTCGCTACTCTTATACGGGTTAATAAAACCTCCTCATATTTCCTTATTAATATGAGAACTGACTATATCTTCACCTTCATCTATATCTGTGTTAGATATAATGCTAAGGGCTAGGCATTTCGAATCGCTTGATTCTACTTCCATTTCAGGAATAGTCGATGAGCCTTCTACAGAATTTAAATCTGTAGCTTGGTTGCTGATTACCATCTCAGGCGTCCCAGCAGTTAACCTAGTTTCGAATAATAATTTCTTATTATTAGCACAAATTATACCTTCAAATTTTAACTTTTTTCTAAATCCGTAGATAGATGCATTATCATAAAGATAATAATATAATTTTTCAATTTGCTTCTTTCCAGAATATTCCATAGTACAAACATTTTCGGAAGTATTATTATTTGGATTTTTAGCTTTACTATAATTTAATTTAGTCTTTCTAAAACCTAAATGCTCTACCAAATAATCTTGTAAACTATTTATAAAGGTATAACACCCAGTAAAAGTAAATTTTACATTATGAATAAACCTATTTTTTGAATCTATTTTGGGTTTGCCTTCCCAAATACATCCATCTCCATCAAAATAGCCTCTAATAAAATGTTGCATTAATGATTCTGAAATAAAAGTTGGAAATTGTAATACTAAGGATTTATTTGGAACCACTCCTAATTTTTCTACGTCTTCCGAGATAGTTTTATTATAAATGGCTAACGTATATCGTGCTTTTCCATTACTTTTTTGTACCTCTTTATATAAATTAGGGTTAGTATACTCTAAAGCGTCCCTAATTTTACTTAGAATATCTATATCTTGTTCCAACTGAGTAAAAGATACGCACCTATCACTTCCTTTGATATAATTACATCCATCTGCATATAAAAATCCTAATATATATGCTTGATTTTCGTTTTCTATAGATTTAAAAAAATTTTCATTTATTTCATACTGTTTTAAAAATTTACCATCATTTCCTCTTTGCATAACTATTTAATTTAAATTCGTAATTATACAAATTTAATAAAAGAAAGACGGTTAGAAAATAAAATCAGTGTTAAAATTTGTTAAAATACAATCAATGGTTCGAATCCCCAATACAGATATATTTTATATCCCCATTGCTTATATACTCAAGTAACTTATTAAAGAACTCTAACATAATATCTATATACATCTTAGACTGTTCTTTTGGAGTAATAGTAGTTGGCAATTCATGACCTCTAACAGTTTCTCCTTTATAAGAATCTACACTATCTCCTAAATTACAAATAATTAGCTTTTCAAAAGATTTATTGATAATAAAATTATATACTACATCCAACCGCTTACTAATCTCCTCTTTAGAATAATCTTCCAGTTGTATAAATCCATACTTAGGATTATATGCTCCTATATGCATATCAGATAAAAATATAATTAATGTACTATCATTAAATGTAGGATTTAGGTCTTCTGTTTTTATAGATGTATTATATTTAACCGGAACTTTAAGTATATCCTTAATAAATGCTTCTTTATCCCTATATTTATTAAGCTCTTTAGTTAACTCTAAAATGTAATTATTCTTATCCTTTATCTCATCTCTATCAGCATTTTTAGAAGCAGAATGTAACTTTAAATCTAGTAACATTCTCTCCAATTCCTCTTTACTCTTACTTTCTGCAATATGCGGAGCAAACGGGTAACAATCTTTAGTAATCTGAAATGCTCTTAAAATCTTCTTTAATTGAATCAAATCATATTGTGGGAATTTCTCAGACAATTTCCTAGCTGATAAATTATATCCTCTATTAGAATATCCAACATAAATATCCTGCATTTCAGATAATGTGAGAGTACCTTCAAAAGATTCTTTATCTCTAATAAGGATTCTAAATTCATAATGTATTACTTTACCTTCTTCATCTCTTACAGATGAACCAACAATTCTACTTTCGAAAGATTCATCAGTAGTAGCATCATATACAATTTTTCTATCCTTAACTTTATTTAATTGTTTCTGAGGAGTCTTCTTCACTCCAGAGTTTTGACAAAGTATTTTATATGTGAATCTAAATGTATCTAAATCAAATTGTGGTGGAGTTAAATCCTGATAGTTTTTATATAATCTATTATATAACTTTTCTTGAATATTATCGAATTTATATTCACTTTCTACATCATCAAATGTAAAAATATCGTTATTTACTCTACTTGAGATGGATTCTAAGATCGATTTAGATAATTCTAGTTTCATATTTAATCACGGCTTTAAGTAGCAACACTGTTAAAATTATTACTGTTATGTTTTTAAAAATAAAGGGTGTAATAAATTAATATTACACCCTTCTGATTGATTATATATTTATATAAATATTTTATTATATTTAAGATTATTCTTTAACTAATCCAAATACATAAAATTCTCCTTGTTTAGTAGTAATTGACGGAGTATAAACACCTGCACACAAGATTTCTCCGTTCTTAGAAGCTTTATTCTCAACAACTTCTTTAGTCTTTCTTACTACATAATTACGTTTATTTTGAGCAATCAATTCACGCATTTTACGTTCGGCATCAGCCTTATTAACAGCAGATTGATCTACAGGCATACCAATTAATTCAATTGATTTAAATTTACCTTCTTTATCTAAGTTAAATTCTGCTTCACAAACATTATATACGGTTTCCCATTTAGTCTTACCTTCTTTCTTGAAGTTTACAATTTTATAAGGTTTCGTACGAGTATCAGCTACAGGAGAAGTTTTCTGAATATAAGCACCAGCTCCAGTAATCATATGTTTGTTGCTGATGAAGTTCTCAGCGAATGCTCGGAAATCATCTGAACCAAAAGTAGGTTCTCCAGCAGCACGCCATTTCGCAGTTGCATTTTGATTAATTTCTAACGGAAGTTCACACATTGCTTCTTCTTTACTAAATCCTTTTACATTGGTCATAAACAATTTTGCCATAATTCTAAAATTTTTATAGGTTAATAAATATTTAAGTTGTTATATTTTCCCTCAATTTGATAGTACAAAGATAAGGGGATTTTTAATGTTATCAAAATAGTAATCACTAAAAATTTATTAATAATTTCTAGTGAGGTATTGTTTTTATCTAAAGTAGTGATACTCCTATATTAAAATGGAAGTAATTTATCTAATACATTATTTATCTTAGATTTACATTCCTCAAGATTCTTTGCTCCACATAGATTTACTTTTTTACAATCTGTGATAGCTTTACATAAAGGTAAAAAATTCCCCATCCATGAATCATCATAGGCAGATATAGTATCCTTTAAAAATGCTTTAGTAAACTTCTCTATAGAAACATCCGGATGCTTCTCAGCATATTTTCTATATACAGCAATAAGTATAGATATTAAAGCTGTAACAGCATCTAAAGAGTCTACAGCTAGAGAACCAATACATAAAACCTTTTTAAAAAATCTTTCTTTTTCTTCTTGAGTTAAGTTATTAAACTGATTAACTAAATCTTGCACTATTTGTTCTGATATTAAAACATCATCTCTATATGGGATCATGATAATATTTTTTCTTTATTATATTCAGCATAAGCTGCGTAAGATAATAAGGTCTTAAATTCTTTTAATCCTTTAACAAACCATTTATTTGGGATTCTAAATACTACTGTAGAATAATTAGGAATAGTTTGTACTGATATGATATTTAAATATGATTTAGATACTACATAATTCTCAGAATTTAAATAAGATAATAACATCCAGTAATACATACCTAATTGGCGATAATAATGATAATGTTGGAAGGACCCTTCAACAAATTCTCCAGTCTCATTAATAGTTGATCCTGGGAACATATACCACATTTTACCAGTAGTTTTTAAATCATTTAAATTAAGAACACCTTCATCTATATTTAAATTCCAATTATCTATTTTAGCTTTTAGTTTCAAAGGAATTTCAACAATGGGCGCATTTGAATTATTTAAACTATTGGGAAATGTTACTAAAATTTCTATTATAATAGTATCCTCATTCTTATTTAAATATTGATCTAATGAAAATTCATCTGGGGAAAGGAGATTCATTGCATCAGAATTTCTCCTAATAGAATCTACACATTTTATACAAGTTTCCCTAGATTTTTCATCCAAGATTATTTGTTCTTTATCATATTTAATATCTTTATTTTTATATAAATAAAGATAGTATTTAAATCCAGATGAGATTATATTAGATATTCTTGTATTAGTTAATTGAGATACGTAATAAGAAACTTCTTCGGAAGCTTTTCGAATTGCATTTAATATGGAATATCCCTTATTTCTATATTTAAATACAACCTCTATAACTTTCCCAATTTTACCAGATGGTTTGATATAAGAATTTAATTCAAATGATTCATTTTGTAGAACTAACTCATGAACCGCTGATCCTAAATCCAGAGATCCAGTAGATTTAGATTTTAATCCTTCTAGATATGTTTTAAACGATCCTCCTTCATCAGGATTTATCAGTTTTAATTTAGAATTAGATATATAATTAGAATATTTATCAGAAAAATATACTTCATCAGTTATATCTAAACTCTTTATTGATAATATTTTTATCTTAAATTTAGATAATACTTCTCTAGATATTAAATCAGTCCCGAAGTTCTCCATTCACAGTTCTATGTATAGTAATATCAGGAATAAGTTGTTTTAAATTATCGAAAAACTCCTTCCCTTCTATTAATCTTGTATCCGTATAAAATTCTATAAATAATTCAAACTTGAAATTAGTATATCGGATAGAATAGTCTACAAAATCGCAAATTTCGTTAAATTTATTATCTAATAAATCTTTAATTATTTCAACAAACGTAGTTTCATATATCTTCCCCAAGGCTTCTTCAATCACAGTTGGTTTGAAGTTATTTAATATATAATATTTAATATCAAATAAGTTGCTTCTGTATCGTTCCTTTAAATAATAAATAAGACATAAAAACCCTTTTACTTCATTAACAGTTTGGATACAAGTTAAACATCTTAGGGTATTATCATCGAAATCATCTTTATATTCTTCTTTATATATAAGCATATTTTTATTACAATTATGTAATTTAATTAAAATATTTCTTTTATTCTTCAATTATTCTATTTATGGTATTATATATATTAATATCTGGGAAGAGTCGTTTTAGTTCAGAACAGAATTGTTTTGCTTCATGATAATCTATATAAGTACCATGTTCTACGAATAATTTTAATTCTGAGTTAATATATTGGGCATTAAAGGATATGTTGTTATATACATTACATGTATTGTAAATCTTTTTATCCATTATATCTTTAATCATTTCACTAAATATACATTTAAGTATATTATCCAATCCATTTGGAGAATAATTTATAAATGCTTCTCTAATATAGTATTTAATATCTTGTAGTTTAGACCTATAATTTTTTGCAATATAATGTATGAGACTTAAAAATCCTTTTTCTTCGCTATCTGTGATGTAACTATTTAAATACGATAGAATAGCATCATTTACAAAGGTTTTATATTCTGATTTATATTCAATTATATTCATTATACTCTACAATTTCTATAAAAATGTAATCAAAATAATCTGGAAGTACTTCTTTTAAAGCCTTTTTAATATTATTTTCACATTCTTCATTCTGAACAGTAATATGAATATATGCCTGACCTTCTGGAATTACTTCTATATTTTTAAATTTTCTAAAATTTTCTCCAAAATAATTATCTAAGTATTCGAATATAATATTCCTAAATAAATTTCTGTTAAATAAATTCATTATATCTACATACTCTGTAGGAGATTTATATCGCACTATTGTAGATTGATCTAATCCGTATGCAATATTTAAATAATTTTGATTATTAAATCTATATTTAGTTTTAGAGATATCATATAATAACCATCCAAGATTACAATTAAAGGTGGCTAATTATTTAAATAATTCATTAACTTCTAATTGTTCCAATTCTAATTGCGAGAGTTCCATAATTTAATAATTATATTCATTATATTTATTTATAATATCTAGGTAATTTAATGAATCGATTCTAAGAGAGGTATCGTAATATTTATTCTCTGGAGTAGTCAGTAATAATGTAAACACTCCTGATTTATTACACTCTATAAAATTAGTTATAGAGTCTTCAATAAATACATCACACTTCCCCTTGATCAATCTAGATTTATTTCCAGAGTAACATACCATTTGATAAATAGGTTTATCAGGAAGATTATTTTTAATTATCCATTCCTTAGTATATGATTTAGAATTAATTCTTTTAGTACAATAAGCAACTATAGGGAAATTAATATCTCTTAATTTAGGAACGGTTGTCCAAAATTTCTTATTATTCCTTAAATTGTATACGTTTTTTAATATTGCATACTCTTGTAATCTAGATGGATATGTATCTACATTAAACCATTTTTTATAATGTCCCATAAAATCTGCAACTATTCCATCTATATCACAGATGATTTTTAAATCTTTCATAAATTACTTTAAATCTTTCTCTATGTATTAAATATTTGTTATTCTTCTACTGAATTTTTTAGGAGATGTTTTAAAGAATTAGTATATATTTTTATTAGGTCAAGACAATGTATTATCTCTAAGGTATTAAAAACACTATCATGATATTTGTTTCTAAAATTAGAAATACTATGTAAAGCAGCATCTATATCAACTATACATTCTCCTAATTCTATTTTTTGTACTTTATCCATTTAAATATAACCTTTTCGTATTTTCTATTAAGTCGAAAGTTTTTAACCTTCCATATTTAGAATAAAAATCTGATATATCTTTAGCCTTATATCTCCTCGGAATATATATAGGAAGTATATCAGAAAATTTCTTTCTAATTTTATTCATATTACTAATCCCAGCTAAATCAGAATCATAAAACAAGAATATTTTCTTAAATCTTTCTTTTAATTTAGAATATAAAACATCACTCACAAACTGATTTTCTGAATTAGGTGCAATTGCGGGTATTCCAAGTTCATATAAACACATAACATCTTTAAGGGATTTAGTTATTACTAAATATTCTCCATTCTTCGGCATGTTATGAATACCTTGAATTATACTTTTCTTATAATTAGTTATGAAGCGATATTTTTTATTCATCGGGTAGTAAATTTTCCACAATTGCTTCTCTTTATCCTTAGTGGGATAGTAATACCCAAACTGAAACTTTTTAGAGGTGCTAAATGAGAATATTTCATTATTTAAATACACTAGTTCTAGGGAGAACACAAAGAATTTCTTTAAAGTATTTAGACTTATTCCAAATTTTCCCCACCATTTTAATTCCTCTTCCGTAAAATCCTTAACTTTAACTTTAATAATAGATCCCTCTGTTTTTTCAAATTTCGAATTAGTATATTCTTTTATACAAGATTTATTAACTGGAAAGTTAATATTTTTTCTTATCCCAAAGTCATTAGCAATAATTGCTAACGCTTTAGAATAAGAAACATTATATTTATACTTAACTACCTCAATAAAATTTCCATAAAAATCGCCCCTAAAATCTTTAAATACCAATCTTCCTGCACTATCTCTAAAAAATGCACATGTAGGAGTATTATCTTTTCTAAGTGGGGATTTAAATAATCCTTTTTTAACTGGAATTCCCAAATAATGTTCCATATAAGTTTCTTCTGAATTATATCTAAGTAATAATTCTTGAGTTAACTTCTCAGAGAACACGGAATCGTAATCAGCTATTAAAGGACTAGAAACATCTACTTTACTGAGGTTAACTCCCATTACAGAGTCATATTTTCAAAATCTTCCATATTAATATCCGAAATTTCCTCCGGATTAGAAGAAATTAATTCTTCTGTGGAAGTAGCAGTTCCAGAAGCAGCTTCTTCTCTAGCTTTAATCTTCTTGATTTCAGAAGCAGTAAATGCAATATCTCTATCTTGTTGTTTCAAAATTTCTACATTGCCGATAAAGTTATTGTTTACATACGCATTTCCTTCTTTATCTACTGCTGCAAAGAAAGGAAGACTGGCAAATCCTGAGCTATTCTTAATTAATTTAAGTTTACACCATACAGGAGTCTTTTGTTTAATAACAGCTTGGAGAATTGCAACCATCGAATCCCGGAATTGTTTCCAGCTCTTCATTTCAAGTTTTACTTCTCCTTTAATTAGTTTTTCATTATATTTAGGTGCGAAGTGTTCAATATAACACCGGAACTTTAATACTACGGAATCATACATAGACGCAGAAGTTCCCCATCCGAATGTTTTTCTTTCAATAGAGTCTTGTGTTAATTCAAAGGTTCTATCTTCAAAAGTTGCTCCATTTTCATCCTCAAATACTACGTTGATAGTATCTACTTCCCTTCCATCTTTTAATTTTTGTCTATCAGCTTTCGCTTCTTTTAATTTAACAATATGAATTTTATCACCTTGTAAATAACTTCCTTTAGCTAATGTGTGTTCTCCTGCGTTGTTAAAATCTGCTCCAAAATTTAGTGCCATAATGTTTAAATAAATTAATTAGTTAAATTAAAAAGTGTTTCATCATCTAGATTTATTTCTTCTAATCCCTCTAAATCTAAATTTTTAAGATCTGTCGGAATCTCATAATCTCCCTCATCTTCCAAAGTAACTTCAAAAGGAGTTTTTAATTCCCTTGTATAAGTTTTCTTTGTATCATCTTCTGATTCGTTAGAATCAAAAGTTACAATATCTTTATTAGATTTAATAACTTTATCATCTGCTTTAACTTCTTTATCTCCAATTAATTTACATGTTTTAGAATTTTCGGAAGTTTCCTCGAATCTAAATTTTGTACCATAGATTAATAACTGTTCTCTCTGTTTTCCTCTATAAGAAAGAGTAAGACTTTTAGTTAATTTATTTCCAGATTCTGGATCCGCAAAAACTTCTGATTTAGCAATTACTGGAAAGTAAATACCATTTTCTTCTTTAAAAGAGACTAGTAATCTATCTCCTGGTTCAGCATTAATTATATCTAATAACTTCTGAGTTAATACTAGTTTATTATCTTCCAGAACTATTGTATCCTGATCTTTTTTAGATTTAGATCTTTTAGGAGTTACTACAGCAATAGTTTTAGAAGCTGCTTCTTCAAAAGAGTCGGATGGTTTATTAATTCTAACTCCAGTAACTTTTAAATTATCCGATAGAGTAACTATAAGATTAAGTTCTATTTCCATTTTATAATTCTATATTTGAAAGTTTATCTACTTCAGATTCCTCTTCAGATATGTTAGAATTTTCAGATTGATCTTCCTTATCTAAAATATCTGTAACATTAATCTGGGGAGTAGTAACTACATCTTCTCCACTATAAGGTTCGGAAGAATAAATACGATCCCAATGAGGTATTAATTCCCCATTTCGATTCTCGATTAATACAAACTTCTTACCATCTAATCTAGGAACTCTACATTTACATTCTGCTGCAAGCTGTTTTATATCAAAAGTAATAATAGTATTATCATTTATATCCCTATATAAATATCCAGCTCCATCATATCTAGATGCAATAATATCAGATAATTTTCCAGCTAAATCAATATCTTTTATAGTTAATTCATTTTCATTTATTTTCGCATCTTTTGAATGACATACTAGAATAATTCTTTTACATACTTGTTGTAATAATCCGATTACTGCTAAATATGAATCTCTCATATACTTTTGGCCTAACCCAAAAGGTAAACTATATACATCAGTTACTTTTAGTTGTTCTGGATTCTTTTCTGGATTATATGCATTAGATTTCTTCCACAAACTTAAGGCGTATGGTTGTAGAATTTCCTCTAAAGAAGTTAAAGTATCTAGAGTTATATATTTATAAGGACATCCTGCTGCCTTAACTTGTTTACATACTTCTAATATATCTTTAACTGAAGAAACATCTACTTTTAATGCTTCAATATACGCTGTTCCCTTTTCTGTATCTAGTATTAGATTATTATCTAATAAACTTAGAGCCGTAGATTTCCCGGATTTTGGCTTCGAGAATATAACTAATACCCTAGGTTCAGTTTCTGTTGGTTGTATTTTACTTGTTGGTAATACTATAGCCATTTATACATTAAAATTAAATTCAAGTACTTCATCTTCTTCATCTTCTTTAATAACTCTATCTAACTCTTCTTTTTTCTTTTGTTGATTATCAAATTCTTCGAATAAATAATCCATTCTCAGAACTCTATCGTAATCAAATCTCTTTCCATCTTCGGGAGGATCTAATTCTTTAAAATATCCTATACTTCCTTGGAAAATACAACCCTCAACAACATCAGATTGTCCAAATCTTCCTTTGAGCAATTGAATTAGCCTAAATTGGTCACGTAGTTTCTTAATATCAAACCCTTCACACTTAGCCTTCTTCTCTCTGAATGGATGATAGACACCAATAACAATTTCTGATGCTTGTGTCATGTCCGCAGTATCCTGAGCATCTTGTAATTCGAGATAATTATGTTCGGAATTTCTTCTATCCATAGATTTAAATTGTCTATTAGCTTGTTGAACAGCGCATATTGTCATATCACACAGATTACGGTAATAAATAAAATGTTTAGCTGTTTCATCTATTTCATGCTTAATTCCGGAACCATTATTCTTTAATAACTTACAATGGTCTAATACTGCTATTAAATATTGATTTCTATCATTCTTTATATACCTCTCACCATTATCGTCTGTTTCAAACTTCCCAAAATATCCAGCCCATGCTCTGAGGATATTATATACTCCAGTGGAATTTAAAGGAGTATCGTAGATGGTTAATTTATCATCTACTTTAGTTAACCAATCCCTAGCATCGTAGATATATTTAAGTTTATCGTCTGAAACAGGTTTATCTAATGAGAATATTTCAGAATAACTAATATCAATATGATATTTATCAAGGATATAAAGAGAGAGAAGTTTAGCAAGAAGTACTTCTTTTGACATTTCAAAGCTTAATGCGAGAATATTTACAGGTATCTCTGGATGTTCTAAGGAATAAACTAAAGGTTTATAGATATACATGAATATGGCCACAGAACTCTTACCTGCCAATTATATTACGTATATATCGTTTCCATATATACTCTTACACTTTCGTGTAAGATTAGACTATTTCATTATAATATTAAAATATTATACCATCTGCTTCGAGCTACTTAGCCCTACTCTCTTTCGAGATAGTCGTTGAACTTTCTCCATAGATTACATCCTTAGGAGCTTAGCTGCTAATTATCACATAATTTAGTATTTTTAACATTCACATTTAGAATTTCTTCTGATGTTTTAGTTACTAAATCTTCGCGAGTTCCTAGCAATTCAAATGGTTTTCCATCGTAAATGATGGGGGCACTTACTTTATAAATTTTTAATGAATTTTTTACTATAGAATCATTTTCCATACACGTTTTAAGATGCCGTCTTCCAACTTTAAATCCATATATTTCTTCCATGTTATTTGATAAAAATAATATTGAATCTAAAAACGTATACGTATTGTCTATTAAATTTTGGACACATATAGTTGATTTATTTGTAGATTTATTACACCATATAAAATTTACCGGATAGTAACTCCAATAGGAATCGTATGCTGTTAAACATGTATTCCATAAAGCTCTATGGATCTGATCTGTTGTAAAACTTGGAGTATTATAGTGACGACAAGCATCATTTACTATATCCCACGTTTTTATCAATTCTCCTGTATACCTGTTATATTGATAACATTTTTTAGTATGTGTTTTATTAACTAAGTTATTTTCATACTTAAATTTTAATGTTTCCGATATTTTCCTAATACTTTCTGGAGTAAGATAATTTCCATAAGCAGATGTAGTTAAATTATATCCTAAATCATCAAATTTAGTATTAATTTTAGCATCAAAGTCCTTAGCAAATAATAAAGTATCTAAGTAAAATTGTTCTCTATCTCGAACATTATCAATTTCACATTCTTCTAAAACTTCAAATAAAAAATTTTCTTCGGAATACTTATTCCAAGCATTTTGTAATTTTGGATTCTCATGCTTATTATGTCGTAATAAAGCTTTATGTTTAAACCAACGTTGTTCTATATTAACAGATGAACCAATATAGAATTTAGAATTTAGAATTAATTAAATTTGTAATTTTATATACACCTATCATAATATTTATGTTTATAATTAAAACATAAATTTACAATAAATGCAGATAATATGCAAGTTTAAAATGTTAAGATTCTAAAAATAATTTATAAAATAATAAATTTACCCGAATCGGCAATAACTGTGCTCATAAACCTTCTTTGTATACCATATATATACTTATCCAATTTAGGAAATCCGGATGGTATACCCATATTATTCCCTTTCTTCCCTTCTTCTACTTTTTGATAAAAAGAATCAATTAAATTCATATAAGAGTATTTATATCCACCGATCCCATACCCTTATCCCTAGCCTCTTTTAAAGCAATCCATGATTGGTTAATAACGAATGTAGAAATCCCCATTTTTATCATATCATTTTCTTTTCCCCATTGCAGCAGGTCAATTATTTCTCTATGTAATGTTGGATTCCATTTGATAGTCTTTCCGTAAAAGAAAAAGAAATCTTCCATAGACCCGAAATGATTTCCGGTCGTTATACTACGAGCATTTACAGGAGAATTATTAATGTATATAAAACTTGGGTATTCTAGGAACAATTCCTTCCCTAATTCCCCAGAATGTTTTAAATAAGACTTAATAAAATTAGCAGTGAATGGAATATCTAATGGATATGTTTTCTTATCTTCACCTTTTACATAATTAAACTGTAAATCATCTATCTCAAAATGATCTCCTTTTTTAATATTCATCTTTTTTAATACTCCTTTAGATTGGAGAGATTCAATTATATCATATTTAAATCCACCTATAATTTTACTATATCGTTCTAAAGGATCTATCCTTCCCTCAGGATATTGAGCGAGAAATAATAATTGTATAATCCACCATTCCTCGGCTGATAGATTATATTGTGTCATTAGATCTAATTCACGATCTAATGAGATTGAGATTTTTTCCATTAATGTTTGTTTATATTGTTATACAATATAACACAAACAAGCACGGTTAATTCTAGTTTATTAGATGTTACGTGAATGGAATAGTGTTAGTTTAATTCTTCTATAAGATCTATATATTGTTCTCCAATTGCGTTTGGTTCTATATCAACTATATTAGCAAGCTCAACTAAATCATAAGCATTATAAAAGTTACCAATATCTTCAATTATATTTGTAGCATTTCTATTTATATAGCCCTTATTTATGAAACATTTAATTTCTTCTTCGGACTCTGCATACACAGTAGTTGAGACTTTTACATCACAAGGAATGGTTAACGATATATCGTAATATGGCATAAATCAATCTGAAATTTCTGTTATAGATTCAAGATCCTCGTATATAACTGGTTCATCATAGTATGTATCTACGGTAGTAGATATCTCTACAAGATCTTCTATACAATTATAATATGCAATATCCCCAAATTCTCCTTGTTTAGGATCTCTATCTATACACATATCATATTTGAAAAGCTCCTTAATCTCATCTTTTGATTCGGCATATACTTCAATTTCTTTAACTTGTGTACATGGTACATTCATTAATATTTTATAATATGGCATAATATTTAAATTTTACAATTTTTACATCTAGTACGTACTCATCCATTTTTAGTATATGTAGTTACATCTATAGGAAATCCACATGCCTCACATATTTTCGTGGATGATTCTTCCGCTTTGTCATTTTCATCGAGAATATCAAGTATTTCACATAAACTAGTAGCTAAGACACTTAGTTCTATAGTATCTATCAAAGTACGTATCTTTTTTGCAATATCCTGTTCTATAATCATGTAACTAAAAGTCTGTACATTTTTAGAGATTGTAAAAAAGATTACATTAGTCTTTTTATAAAAACTAATAATATACTTTGTAATATCAGAAGAAGATGTTTTTAATACAAATCTCTCACCATCATCTTCCAATGAGAATTTATGAAGATCTAATCTTAATAAATTCTTTAATATTACTTTCGGGGATAAATCTTTCATAATCAATAATTAAAAATCATTTCTGGCCCTTCTATTCTTTCTTCAAGAATTTCTTTACCATCTAAAACTCTTTGTAGCATTTTTTCAGTAATTGTTATATAATCATTATCTAAAGTACTTAATTTATACCAAGCTTCTTCCATAGTATTTTTAATCACAAATGTGAAAATTTTACCCTCATCTTTTATTAACTTTAATCTATTTTCTTTCAATATATTAGATGAATTATTACATGTAATAATCTCCACATCAAATTGCGACTTTATTTCATGAGAAATATCATTTACAGCAGATACTAATATCGGACTTGGGAAATTTATATGTTTCAATGCTTCGAACTTCTGTTTATCTGATAGTTTACTATTGTATTGAATATCTCCATACTTATAAGACTCTTCTATAGTTGGAGAGAATATAATAACTCTTTTAAATTTATTATACTCTAAAATCTTTTCAGTTAATTCTCTCTTTTTTGGGTGGAAAAATACAAAATCTTTTCTCCATTTAAGCTCTCTATAAACTCCAAAAGTACAAGCATTAACTAATTCTATTTTACAGTTCTTAAGTTTACTAAATTCTTCTCTTACTTCTTTAGATGATAAGCAGTTCATTGCTAGAGTAAGATCATAATTAAATAGTTTCATATATTTATAGAATTTCTGATCATGCTCTTTATATAAATCTAAATCATCTACATTTATAATAACTTTATACTCTTTATAATTATTAATCCATTTATTAGATATTGCTTCCTCTTTAGTAATTTCTCCAACAATTGGAAGAGATTTTAAATAATTTAAATCGTAAAAAGAAGTTATAGATAATAAGAATTTATAAGGAATCTTTAAAATACTGTATAAACTTTTCTCATTAGTTACGTCATCAATTATCAAGAATGGGAATTTAGTAAAGGTAGATAAATTACTTAATATATAAGAAATACTATAAGCTTTACATTTATTATATAACTTCTGAGTATATAACCACATATTCCATTGATAAGAAGAAGAATAGTTTTGAGTTATAATAAATACCTCAGAAGAAGGATTTTTATCTAAAAAAATCTCTAATACTTTAGATAATAATAATTGTTTCCCAAATTGATTAGGGAGAATTATTCTACCTCTCCCATTATTTTTTCTCCAGAGTTCTATTAACTCTTTTATTCTATCTTCTTTTTTCATTATATGTGATTAGTGGTAATTAATTCAAATCCAAAAATACATGTATTATCTTTGCAGTATTTAGGGTCTTTTAAGATATATATAATTTTTATGATACATTCTCGATCAGTATATTCTCCATTATAGTATTCTCTTAAAAGAACTAAATCTCCAAGTCTAAATGTTCTATCTGTAGTATCTCTTACTTCAAATCTTTTATCTTTATAGAGGATATCATTATAAAATTTTGGTAGTATTTTTAATTCTATCATATTACATTATTTAATATATTGTCCTCTTCTATTCCACTCTATTTCATCTCCAGCTATATTAGCTATTATATTCCTAATAAAATCTTCTGGACCTTTCTCATGTTCTATGAATTTATTTAGAATTTGGATTGTTACTAATCCTATTGTTTTTAATTCCTCATGATTTCTAAGAACTTGATCAAGTTTAAGAGATAATTCTTCGTTAGTTACCATATAAATATTTATAATTTCCAAAAATCAAATACCATTTGTTTTGGTTCTATTATATCTATAATTTTATTACATTCTCTAATATAAAATTTATAATTTATTTTTCTAATACAATTTTATTCGCACTTTTATGATAAAGAAGCTTTCCCAGGCACCCTATTTCCTCACAAACAGTCCAAGACATCGATAAATTATCAGATTCGAGAAGCCTGCTTCGAGACAGGCAAAGACAATGATAAATCAAGTATAGCTGATCTGATGGTCATTATACCGACTGCAGATAAAAATAATTTCATCTCCGCTTTTCTGTGAACGACAGGGAAGGAAAAAATACTTACGGTATTAAAGGCTGTTTAATACCAAAAAATATTTAAGAGAAGATGAAGAAGCTTATTTATATGAAGACGAAGAATTTATTAAATGGGATGAACAGGATCGTTCAAAGGCACAGTACAAAAATGACTGGATCTGCGTAAAGACGGGAATATGTCAGGGAAGGCTCATCGGTGGAAACTTGAATACCATGGAGGGATTTTTTGGAACAGAGTATATGCCTGAGATCCGGAAGGGAGATATTTTGTTTATAGAGGATTCCCTGAAGGATGCATGTACCATTGAGCGTTCCTTCTCATTGCTGAGGCTTGCCGGAGTATTTGACAGGGTAAGTGGAATTATCCTGGGAAAACATGAGAAATTTGACGATAACGGAACAGGAAGAAAGCCTTACGAAATTCTGCAGGAGGTTCTGGGAGAAACAGAGATTCCGGTTCTGGCAGAGTTTGACTGCTGTCATACACATCCCATGTTTACACTGCCTCTTGGCTGCCAGGTAAGACTGGATGCGGAGAATAAAACTGTTTCCCTGCTGGAAAGTCCGTTTGTACAGTGAGATCGGAGAAGGCAGTTTCTTTTTTTACATTTGTGAAGGCGTCTGAGGTAAAGGATGTGAAAAAGTATAATCATGCAGTGTCAGTTTTGTGGAGTACAGGTACAGTTTTATTTGAAATACTGGGGATTCCGCTGCTGTTTATCAGGCAGAATTCGCCCTGGGCAATTTTTCTGGTGCTGGGAACAATGTTCTGGGTAATAGGAATCAGCGTTGCGTATATGCGGATTGAAGCTAGGTATAAAAAGTAAAGCCGGGCAGACAGGAGAAATTTTATGGTTATTTAATTGTTTTGTGTTACACATT
>ERZ779820.19-NODE-19-length-94929-cov-3.499273_pt1 | contig 94929 bp, 187 predicted proteins | sample MGYA00511563_ERZ779820 | MGnify/ENA primary metagenome ERZ779820 (study PRJEB29588, sample SAMEA1964852) | human gut metagenome | biome: human gut; feature: human-associated habitat; material: faeces | place: Denmark | collected 2008/2010 ...
ATGTACTTTATTTTGTGTTAATTTATACGCAAAAAGGACTTTTTCAGTGGCCTTCCTATAGAGGTGAGGGAATTCTTGCTACGGTTGTTAAACAAAAGAATACCGCTGTGTAATGTAACAAAAAAGACCCTGAAGAACTGTATTTCTACAATTCTCCAAGGTCAAATTTTACGTTTGGACACTTTGGGGCTGGTTAACTATTTTACCTCTTTAGAGGATATTTCGCTTTGCCCCTTAACATTATGTTAATTATGCATTCTTCTCAGCGATAGCTGCCTGTGCTGCTATGGACAGAAGATAGGCTATCATCATTACTTAATATCTGAGCAGAATAATTATTTTTGCGTCCTTCTACTTGTGTGTCTAAATATATGTCTGAGTTCTTATCATAATCATTTCCTAAATTAATATACCATCTAAATTTATTATTATCAAGAACAAGAACTTTTGAAATGAATTTATCAATGATATACTTTGGTAACTTAGGTTGTGAAAAATCTATAACCTCATTCATGGCTTGTTTTATAACTTCTATCTTCTTTTCAATTGATTCTGGTTCATCTGATTCAACTTCGTCAATTGTTAATTCAGAATTTAATATAGAAATCTGTTCAGTGATCGTACTTTTTGATTCAGCAAACTCTTCTTTTGATATTTCGCCATCTGCTCTCATTTCTATTAAGTTCTGTAATCGTTTTTGTAGTTTTTCTATTTTTAATTCTGCTTCCTTGATATTCTTTTTATTTGGTTTTACATCTTCTTCATAGTTTTCAGATATCATTTTTAATGCTAATATAACAGATTCACCTTTATTTTTCCAAATATGTTCTATAACCATTTTTGCCATCATATCAAGTTTCCAATCTGCAACCATTCTAATTCCGCAATATCCATCCGTGTCTAATCCGTTCTTTTCACGAAATTGTTTACTTCCATAATTAAGCTGTCTTTGGCATTGATAACCATATACTGCTTCACCTGTCTTATTAGTTCTCCATTTGTTTCTTCTAAAAGAACTACCACAATTACATAAAAGTTTTTTACTCCAAAATTCTTTTACGTCTTTTTTACCAGATAATTTATCTCCTACAGATTTTGTACGTCTAGCGATTATTTTTTGCACATCATCCCATTTATTTTGTGGTATAATAACAGGAATGTTTACTTTCTGATACATATAACTGTCTCTATCAAGATTATTAATTCTCTTTTGCTCAAGATAGTTATTACTATGTGATTGACCATAAGCAAGCACACCTGTATATGTTGATTTTTTTAATATTCTCATTACACGTTCAGCAGACCATTTTATATCTCCACTTGCATTCTTACGTTGCTGAACAGATAATGACTTAGCGATTTTCATTGATCCAAGACCATCTAAATACATATCATAAATCATTCTAACTGTTTCAGCCTGTTCTTCGTTAATTACATAGGTATTTCCAACACGATCATATCCTAAGATATTTCCATTACCATACAATGAGCCATTTTCTCTACTGATTTTTTGTCCTGCTTTAACACGATCAGAAGTCTTTCGGCTTTCTTCTTGTGCTAATGTAGCCATCAATGTAAGTCGTAATTCCCCATCACCATCCATAGTCCAAATATTATCATCTACAAAATATACTTCTATATTATATTTGCTTTTGAGTTCTCTGGTATATACCAAAGTGTCTACTGTATTTCTAGCAAATCTACATACCTCTCTTGTTACTATTAAATCAAATTTCCCTTTTTTAGAGTCTTCAATCATCCTTAAAAATCCTGGACGTTTCTTTGCTTGAGTACCTGTTATTCCTTCATCAATATACTTTTCAACTAAATTCCAATTGGGGTGAAACTTTAATTGATCGTCATACCATTGCATTTGGTTTTGTAATGCTGATAATTGTGCTTCATGTTCAGTTGAAACACGTCCATAAAAAGCAATATTTCTTGGTCTATTTCTATCGAGGGATGCTATATAATTATCCATGTTATCTCCTTTCAAAAATAAAGCCTATTTTATATACTATTATATATAAAATAAGCCTTATTTTCAACAGTATTTTTCTATATTATGTAATCTTATACTTTTTCAAAATATTATCATAAGTTCTTTTATTAATAATGCCTTGTTCATATAAGATATTTATAATAATCAATGCACCATTTTCATCACTGATTATATTATTTAATTCTTTTGCTTCTATATTATATCACCCTTTATTCTTGTCCGTACTGCCAAATCCACCATTACGAGAAGTTTCTACTTTATCATCTTCTGTGATTCCATACTCCATAAAAATTCCTTGACAAAATGAATTTCCCCTAAGAATTTTAATCTCCTTATCTCCTTCATTTGAGAGTTTAACAAAGATATGACCTTCATTATCACTATAATAAAAATCGCTATCCACAACTCCAACGGTGTTACAAAGTCTAGCTTTAAATTTGAATCCTAATCCACTTCTAGGATACAGCATTAACACCCAATCAGTATTCATTCCACATCGGATTCCAGTAGGAATTTTAATAGTTTCACCAGACTTTAAAGTGAATGTCAGAGGACTTACAAAGTCATATCCTGCACTGCCTTTTGTTGCTCTTTTGGGTAGTGTAATTGCTCCGTAAATACTCTCAATCTCACGTCTAGTTGATGTATCTAATTCAGGAATATCAAATGTATCAAGCCAATCTTTTTCAAACTGTCCGTATGTAACTTTCTCAAATTTTGCAACTCTCTTTGCCATATTAATAATCTCCTTTGTGTATGTAATTTGTTATAATTATTTTATTAATGAACTTGCATTAAGACCACGTTCAACAAGATATTGAATAGCTTTGTCACTGTCTTTGAAGTCCATAATTTCTTTAATTGTAGGTTTATATTCTCTCCAAGATGTTTTAATTTCTATATCTAAATCTTCTTTCCATTGTTTAACACTTGTGAATAAATCATCCCAAAAGAATAATTTTAATCCTTTTCTTCGCTTCGTAATTCCAAACGGAAGCCATATAGCAAGTTTTTGAATTTCTTCTTCTGCGTTATCCCAGTTAATCTTGATTATGTCTGTATATGGATGACTTTCACATATCTTATGTGCGTATAAATCTATATTGAATGGACTAATAGAATTAATACGCACTTCTGTTGTTGGTATATAATATTTAAGCATTTTGTAGATCCTTTAATTTTGCTTGTGCTTCTTCGTATGTAAAAAAGTATTGCTTACCAATGTCCTTTTTATTAGAAATATAAATAAAGTTAATTGTGTCTATATAGTATTCTTTTTTACTACTACATCCATAGTCATAACAATCATTACAATGGTTGCATTCATAACTATAGCCATCACGTTCTATTCCTTTATGACATTTCGACCATCTAAAATTAACATAATAAAGTGTTATATCATTACTTAATTTTATTGATTGTTTAATATTGTCAGATTGTTCATAATTTGCTAATTGGCGAGCAATTTTATTAAGAGTTTTCCATCTTTTATTTTTGGCAAGCTGCTTAATTGTAAGTCCTTTATCAGATGGATAACCGTCTGGGTGAAACAAGATATCCCCCTTTTCAGTAACGTAAGTTAATTTCTTCATTTATATCTCCCATAAATATTCTATGTAGCGATTCCAATTTATTTCTAATTGTTTATATACGTCTATCTTAGTAGATTCCTTATCAAAATTACCAATCAAAGGAGCAATTAGAATTTCCCATTCGCATTTACGCCAATAATAATACATAGTTGATAATTTAACTTTTTCTCTAAATTCTTCCAGTGTGTAATCATCTCTGTGATTTAATAATTCGACAATTTCCTGTTTGTAACTTACATGATTGAAGATATTAAATACTTTTATTTTTCTTTTATTTATATCAGTCACAAATACATTCCATTCTAAATCAACGTTATTTTTAATATTCTTCATAATATGTTTCTCCGTTTATTTGCGGATATTTTTGTTCTGCATTGTGTATTCGTTTAAGAGCAATTGAACGATCATCAAATACATTTTCATCTATCTCATTGAATCCTAATAAATATGCACGTTTGTCTTTCTTGTCTACACCACAGAACCAATTATCCATAACAGTTCTTATAACTAAATCGCACAAATCATATGTGCCTGTTTCTGGAAATACTCGTGTATAATATACGGTATCTCCCTTATTAATAGTCTTCATTCTCTGATGCTTCCTCGAAAATATCTTTCATATTGCTCATGAGTTTGTTATACGCTTTTACTACTTTTTTGTAGAGTTTATTATTACCTCTATCATCTGGATTATAGAATGGTGCAAATAATGTTCCGTTTGCATATCGTACATTTGTTGATACGAAATAATCTTCTTTATCTACGGTAAGATTAAGAATGATTTCCTCTGTATACAATGGTTTGTTCAGTATATACTGAGTTTGTGTTACTCTGAAATTATTTGACGTAAAATCTCTATCTTTGACTGATTGTTTTACACGATATGTTTTTGGTTCTACCATAAGATTTTCTCCTTTTGTACGGGAGTCAATTAAGACTCCCATAATACTATTTGTTTTTGTTCCAATGTTTCTTGTACATTAATAACTCGCTGGTTAGATGAACCTCTCCAATGTAGTGATACATCTCTGAGTTCATCAATATATTTTCCATCTATAAGTACATCACATTTACTAACTAATTCTTTACGTGTTTTTAATGTTACAAGTCGTTCTAAATTAAGATCACCAGTTATGATAGGATGCATGATTTGTTCCCATGTATATCCTGTGTATAACCAGATATTTTTATTGGGATATGAAACTCGAATTTCATCCACGATTTTCAGAACATTTTGTACATTTTTAGGGTGTAAAGGCTCTCCACCAAGGATACTTATCCTCTGAATAAAGGGTTTTTCAATTAATTTTAAGAATTGATTTTTTGTTTTGTCATTCCATTCATGTCCTTTTGAAAATTCCCATGTTTCTGAATTGAAACAATTTTTACAATGGAAATCGCATCCTTGCACGAAGAGGGAGACTCCAATTCCCTCTCCATTTGAAATATCCATTGATCTTATTTGTGCATAATTCATTACTCTACCTCATGTTCATGATCATCAAGATGTACATATCTTTCGGAAATTTCTTCGGTTCTTCCTTTATTCCAGAAGTTACTTCCGATATATCCACATGTACGTCTTGCGACATTCATTTTATTTTTATCTCTATTTCCGCAATTAGGGCATTCCCAGATAAGTTCATTGTTTTCGTCTACAATTTTAATTTCTCCATCATATCCACATACTTGACAATAATCTGATTTAGTGTTTAATTCTGCATACATGATATTGTCATAAATAAATTGCATAACTTTTAATACCGCTTCTGTATTATGAGTTAAATCAGCACATTCGATATAACTGATTGCCCCACCTGGACTAAGCTTTTGGAATTTACTTTCGATTGAAAGCTTTGTGAAAGGATCAATTTTTTCAAAGACAGGAACATGATAAGAATTTGTAATATAATCTCTATCTGTAATTCCCTCTATTACACCAAAACGTTTCTTTAAACATTTTGCAAATTTGTAAGTAGTTGACTCAATAGGAGAACCATATAAACTGTAGTCAATATTCTCTTCTTTCTTCCATTTATTGCATTTATCGTTTAACGCTTGCATTACTTCAAGTCCAAATTTTTCTCCTTTATCTCCATCCGTATGAGAATTTCCAGTCATAAATTTTACACATTCATATAATCCTGCATAACCCAGAGATAATGTAGAATAACCGCCATGAAGTAATTTATCAATAACTTCTCCTTTCTTCAATCTTGCTAATGCCCCATATCTCCAAAGAATAGGAGCTACATCAGATGGGGTTCCTTCAAGTCTCTTGTGCCTGATTTGTAATGCTTTATGACAAAGCTCTGTTCTTTCGTCAAAGATTTCCCAAAATGTTTCAACATCACCATTTGATGATAATGCAATATCTGGTAAATTAATTGTAACAACGCCTTGATTAAAACGCCCGTAATATTTTGGTTTTCCATTTGTGTTTACATATGGAGTTAAAAAACTACGGCAATTATGACTATAAATACCACTAACTTCAAAATGGTCACTATCAGTTGTTACATCGTAACTAAAATCTTTTTTATCAACAATTTTCTCGACCGATAAAATATTTGCTTTGTAATATCTATAATCTGTTAAATTATCTACATAATTATTCACTTTTTTATTAGAGATAATATATGTTAATAATTCTTCGGATGGAGCAAATTCAACTCTATATCTAATTGCATTAGGATTCTTTTTAGAATAATGATTTTGATAAATAACAGATGGCATATCTAGCGATTTAGCTAATGCTGCTTGTTGCAATGCAAGTTCCTTGTTTGTTGAACCAATCTGAACAACAGATCCACCATGAGTAGTTGGATTAATATATCCATCTGCATCAATCATTCCCGCTAAGAAATTTAATTTAGATACATAATCCCATGAAAATACTTCATTTGGAATATGCCTTCTTGCTTTTGTAAGCCCCTCAAATTTAGTTGACAAATAATCAATGGCATCTGAAATATTTCCTTCTGCACAAAGATCTTTATATTTACCTTTGACTCCTCTATGTCTTTCAACAGTTTTTACATCAGCATCAAAACATTGTTTCATGCGAATTTTGTATGTTTCTTCGATATCATTTTCGCTCTCATATGCAATAGAAGAAGTGACATGACTATCATAACATCCATCACACAAAATAAAACCTAATAGCCAAGCTTTATTTGGATTGAATATTTTAGTTTCTTCGCAATACTGATCTGGATTAATTTGAATGATATCATCAACAGTCAATTCATCAGCTCTTTTCCTTCCGTTGTTTGTATGAAACGGATGATCAGGAGTGCAAAGCAATGAACGTCCATGCGACAATTTTACATTAACCCATTCATCTGAAAGGTTGCGAATTACTCTTTGTACATTTACAAATCCTTTTTCTGTATCATAAATTTTAACGTTTGTGACATCCATATACAGATTATTTACAGAATCTTTATACTGTTCTTTTACAGTATAATAGTCGGCTAATCTATCCCACATACGTTTAAATGATTCAACGTATAAATTATTGTCATATTTATATGTAATAACTTCGCCACCATCTACACATCCCATACATGGATAGCAATTACCATTTCCATTCTTATCAACCTTATATTCCAACATTTTCTTTTCTGAAATATAATCTGGAACCATTCTTTTTGCTGTGCATTGTGCAGCTAGTTTAGTTAAATACCAATATTTATCTCCCTCATGAATATTATCATCTTCGAGAACATACAGAAGTTTTGGAAATGCAGGAGTAATCCATACACCTTGTTCATTTTTAACACCTTGAATACGTTGTTTTAAGACTTCTTCGATGATAAGGGCTAAATCTGCTTTTGTTTGTTCATCTTTTACTTCGTTTAAATACATATTTACACTTAAAAAAGGAGCCTGTCCATTTGTCGTCATAAGCGTGACCACCTGGTATTGAATTGTTTGAACACCTTTTTTTACTTCTTTTGCGAGACGTGATTCAGTAATTTCATCAATAGTAGATAATTGATCTTTATATATACCACCACCATTAATATAATTAAGTTCTTCTTCTACTTCTTCTCTAATTTTTTTTCTGCTTACATCAACAAATGGTGCTAGATGTGATAATGTAATAGTCTGTCCACCATACTGTGAACTAGCTACTTGAGCAATAATTTGTGTTGCAATATTACAAGCCGTTGAAAAACTATGTGGTTTTTCAATAAGTGTCCCACTAATCACAGTTCCGTTTTGCAACATATCTTCAAGATCAATAAGATCACAGTTATGTAGTGTTTTTTGACCAAAATAATCAACATCATGAAAATGGATAATTCCTTCATCATGAGCTTGAACGATTTCAGGCGTTAAGAGATACCTTCTGCTCATATCTTTACTAACAATTCCTGCCATATAGTCTCTTTGCGTAGTGACAAGCTTTTCATCTTTATTCGAATTTTCATTCATCCAATATTCACTTGTGCCAGTCAGGAGTTCTTCAATTTCTTCATCTGTTGTATTCACGTTTTCTCTCTGGAACTCTCTAACTCTCCTATATCCTTCATAAGATTTTGCGGTAAGTCTTTGTTTTTTAGAAATCAACTTATCATACACCATTGCTTCAATATCAGAAATATCAATATCATCTAATTGATTATCGACACAATATTGTTCAATTTCGTTTGCAATATCGTCTGCAATTTTAGGTTTAATAATACCTGATCCATTTTTCATTGCTTTTAATATTGCATTGGAAATCTTACTTTTATCAAATGAAACTTCACTACAATCTCTCTTGATTACTTTAATCATTCACTATCTCCTTTACCAAATCTCTTATCAAATAGTTCCTTTTCAATCTTCTCTCTGTCCTTCGTTGAAACTGCCAAACACAAGCACATACACGCAATAATAAAAGTTCCAACTCCGACAATAACTACATTCATAATAACCACCCCTCTCACATATCTTTAATCTTGATTTTTAATGCTTCTAATTCTTTATATTTATTGCTATCATAGCTGGTATGATCTTTGACAATCATATGGGTTTGTTCATTGCAAATAAGTTCCACAAGTAGTTTCTTTTCGTTTTCAGTCATTTTCTTATCTTCCTTTACTATTTTTCTCGTATATATTTATTTTCTCTTTTTTCGTGTTATAATATCTGTAGTGGAGATATTTACATAATTTGTTAATAGTCATAATTAGAATGTTTTTCTGAAAATAGTAATATCAGATTTATACTTAGCACATTATCTTTATCTACAAGATGTAACCTATCAACCAATATCTCCACTTTTATGAACAAATTCTTTTGATTTCACCATTGCCACCATCTTTACATTTCAAAACAAGATGTGTGCATAATGAGTCAGCACAATTTGGTTTATGCGAAATCATATCAATTACATATTCTCTATTCTCCACTTCAACAGTAATGAAATTATCCCCAATGCGTTTTAATTCTCGTACTAGCTCTCCGCTACTAATAATCACTTCTCCAAAGTCACCTCTTTCCCAATTCCAAGAAGATATTGTCTAATTTCAGCCCAATTCTGTAATCTTGTACCTGTCCAATCTGTATTCCAGCTATATGTTCTACCAAAACAAATATTTTCTTTTGCATTGGAAGTCACAAGATTTCTTGCACTATCATCAATGAATAAACCGTCACTCATATCAATATGTGACTTATCAGAATGTTCTTTAAGATTTACACCGATAAATTCTATATTTGGAAATCTTTTCTTAATCCATTCCTCTTTTTGTTTAAGATTAGGTGAATATCCATGTGACACGATTTTAATAGAATAATATTCAGATAACTCATTGATTGCACGTTCAGCCCAAGGCATGAAATGTAATCTCTCAAAGAATCTTGGCTGATTGAAGTATAGATCAATATATCCAGGTGGAGCACAATCACATTCTTCAAATCCCCAAGTATCAACAGTCCACCAATTTACATAATGGAATTTCTTATAATACTGAAAATCTTCATTATATAAATCAACAATCGCATCTATGGTGGCGACTAACGTTCCATCAAAATCAACGTATAATGTTTTAATATCATTTCTCATCTGTGATACCTCTTTTTGCTCTGTCTTTATTGATTACACGTATCATTTTTGCAACAGATTCTTCCAGACTTCTATCATTCAATACAAAGTAATCAATAAGATTGGATTTCTCAAAGTTGGAAAATTCTTCACTTTCCTTGATGTAATTAGCTTGCCAAGCGTCATAATCTCCACGTTTTCTTGCTCTTTGGCGCAAATCATTATATGGAACATTCACCATAATGGTTACTAATTCAATATCCATATCTTTTGTTTTAAGTTTTAATTCGTAATATCCAGTGGGATTGATAATGTAGAAGTCATTATCTAAGAGTTGTTGTTTTGTTGCGAAGTTGCAATATCCTACTCTATCGGTGTAAGCGATCATATCATTACGATATTTCTCTACTTCATCTGGTGAAATTAATATATGATCTGAATTTTCTTTTGTTTCACCTTGTCGTAGATATTGTCTAGTTGAATATGAGCGTAAGATATTCATATTCAATTGCTTTGCAGCTTCTTTTGTCACAGTTGATTTGCCTGATCCTGTTCTTCCTAATACACAATATACTGTATGTATAATAATCACGCTTCCTTTCTTGACTTACGACCGCAAGATTTAGTCTCATCACAATATCCAGTTAATTCACATTTGGGTTTAAACATATTATCAACAATCCACGTCCATTCATCTGAATATTCTCTTAAAGCATTTTCAATAGTGGAAAATAATTCTCTAAATTCCCAATATGCTCTTGTACATTTTCTTACATGACTCATATCAATGAGATTACGAAGATTTCTTTTTTCAACAATTTTCGTTGTCATTCCTAATGGAAGCAAATTCGCAAGATCTTCTCTTGGAATACCCAAGTCATTTAATTCTGACAATGCTTTTCTAATGTTTTTTACAGCTTGATTATATGTAATTGTTGCATCTCCATTTGACTTAATGGATTTAGGAACGATAATATCAAAGTCATTGTAATTGATATATCTTGTAGATGCTTGTAACCAAGGGGATAATCCACCTACATGTCTTTCATATTCTCTCATTACTCTTGCACTAAATCCATCAATAACCATATGAACATCAGGAAATTCAAATGTACGTCCATGACCAGATTTAATACAGTCAACACCACGTTTATAGTTTTTTTCAGCATTTGTCACATCTGCTCCCCAACAAATACCTGCTCTATTACCAATAAGTGTAATTGGTGCTTTAGTTGTTTCTGGTAAAATTGTAATTGTTCCCATTCTTCATTCCTCCACAATCCATAATCTAATATCTTCTTTAAATTGATTACATAATTTTTCATCATCTGATAAGAAATTTACAACACATTCTTTATTAAGACTTGTGCTTAGAATCCCCATAATTGATTTGGCATCAATCGTATATCGAGAATATACATAGTCGATATCAACATCTTTATATTCTCCACATTTTGCTACAAATAATCCTGCGTCATTAATTGTGTTTAACTTGACTTTACACTTCATTTTATAAAATCCTTTCCTATTATAATGTTATTAATTATAAGATGGTTCAGTTTTATCTGTTCTTACAATTTCAAAAATTGGGAACTGTACTGAAATGCCACCATTTTTATTTTGTGTTTCTCCTTTATACTTAATCTGTACAATCTTTCCGACAATCTCATCTGGATTATTCCAGAAAAAATTACGTTGATAATCAGTAAATCCAGAACCCACGCCTAATTCATATCCTTTATAATCACACTTGATAAGTCCTAATGTCCCTTTGTATTTGCCATCACCTTCAACTATACCTGTACATAAAATATCAGCGTGTTTAAACGATTTGACTTTTAAGATACCGTTATTTCGTTTATTCTTCCATACTGTATTTTTGTTGAGCATAAGCCCTTCCCAACCTTTTTTATTCGCTTCATTTAACAATGATTCAATCACTGAAATATCAGTACCTTCATATACAAATGGAACAACTTTAAGACTGTCTAATTCCTTTCCTAAGATTATTTCAGATAAAGGAATTAAATATGTTTGTTTTCTATCCTTGTACTTATCTTTACTTTCTCCTTTTTCAAATTCTTCTACTGGAATCATTTCATAGATTACGAACTGAATACAAGATTTATCAGAATCGTCAGAATTGATAATACCTGTCCCTAATTGGAAATTATCATTATCAGAAAGATTGTCAATGTTTTTACGAATTAGTTCACCATTGAAAAAGAACTTATCATAAGCTGGAATCTTTTGGATATCTTCAATAATATGATCTAATCCAGAAAATGCTTTTCCTTGTCTACTAATTAACTTCCCTTTGTAATATCCTGCATTATTGCCATTGAGTTTTTGAGATAATGCAAACCATTCATTTTTCTTAGGCATATTTGCATCAGACATTGGAAATGCTTGTTGAACATCCCACGAAGGAATTAATCCTGGAATTACACTATTTACTACTTTCTTATCGCATCCTAGTCGAAATTTCTTTGTGATGATTTGTTTTGCAAATTCTTGGATTTCTTCTGGTTGATTTTTGCACCACGATTTACATATGATAACATCACTATCTTTACCAGAATTGTTTTTAGAAATATAGTCTAATAGTACATCAAAGTCATCAATAGCAGATTTCTGTGTTGGATTAACTTTAATCTTATCCCATTTCTTTGTACTGATACCTGTTGTAATGTTTGAATCTAACAAAAACACAAGACACTTTTTAAACAGTTCATCATTTTTATTCTTATAAATAATTAACTTTTTGTCATTCAAACTTCTTGTATTTTGTAGCTGCTTAAAAATTTTAATTACGTTTTCTACTCCCATGCGTTATAGCTCCTTATTCCAATATCAACAATTCGTGTAAATGGGTTTTCATCTTTCTTGCATTTAATAACACCTATAAATACAACATCGTTACTTGTATCGTATTTCTTTTTATGCTCCATGAGATAATCCCATGCCTTTTGCATAGTAGAGAATTTATCTCCCATCCATCCGCTATTATCACCATATTTCACACAAGGAACGTATTTATAATTCTTCTTACTCATTTATTCTCCTTATAATATAGACTTTTCTTTGCATATTCTTTCAGATACTTTAACATCTCTGATTCTTCTGGAAAGAATGGATCTCGTTTATGTTCAAGTGCAACATAATTTAAAAAGTTCATCATCAACTGACCAAATCGTAAGTCTGGATAGCATTGCATCCATATTCTTTCTAATTCTTTTGTAAATTCTGGTATTCTATTCTTATCTCTCATTTCGCTACTCCTCAAAATCAAAGAAAGAACTAATATAGACAGTTACATAATTATGTTTTTCTGCAATCGCATCAAGAGTTTTAATGGTATCTTCAATAATTGCAATCTTATTTTCAGGAATGTCTCTCATATCTCTAATTTCATTAAGAACATCTACTTTCATGCTTTTATCTTTCACAAGATAAATATTCTCTCTTTTGATATTATAATTGTCTGTAACAAATTTAATCTTTGTCACACTTTCATAATCATCTGATTGGGAACAAACATACACGTCATCAATATTTTTATTCTTAATAAAATCATGTAAAAATGGAAGTCCTCTCATTTTTGAATATAGATTATTGTCTGAATCACTAAATCCATTTAACCATTCTTCATCTGATACACAATGCTTTAAATCTCCATATTCATATGGCGCAAGAACACCATCTACATCAAATACTGTAATAACTCCATCCTGTTTTAAATAATCGACTAATTTTTTACTCATTTATTTTATCCTCCTGTTTGTTAATTTTACCAATTCTAACACATTCTATTTCCATAGTTCTAGCAATCACACATCCGTCTTCTTTTATTGATACTTTATCCCAATATTGTTCATATTGTTTTTTAGCTTTCTGTAAGTTGTAACTTTTGATTAATTCTCTCATTAACTTTGTAGGTAGTCTTATAGTAGTATATTTGCTCATAATTTTCTTCCATGAAACAGTTCTTTCATCTTATTGTAAGTTTTCTTTTGTAATTAAGCGGAGAACAGGACTCAATTACTATTGGGAATTTTTTTAATTCTACAGTTTTTATATGTTCTACTAATTTTTTACATCCTTTTAAAACCTCAATATCTGATGCATTAAATTCTCTTCTTAGTTCTGTATTATCTTTCGATATAGAAATAAAACAGTTCCCTTTTTCTTCAAGTAACCCATCGCTATATTCATTAGAAACTATTCTGTTTCCTAAATATAAATAATATTCTCCATAAATTCCTTTATATATCCCACCTATTACTAAATCTTTTAATGGAATAGTTTTAATGTTCTTTTTCCTTTCCTTTTCTTCTTCTTGTTCTCGTAATTTATTTTTAATCTTATCTGCTATTTCAAGTTCATCACTTGATGGATTTACAACTTTAAATACATCTCTCATATGACGCTTACATCCATCTTCATCAGTCATTGAATTGCCATACCAGACACCAATTGACATTCCAATTACATTACGTCCAGTGCCTTTTCCAACACATATATCACCGTCTTGTAGTTCTCTTCCTAAAATGTCTTTCATTTAATATCTCCATTCATTTTTGCTCTCAATAATGCTTGTAAATATTCTTGAGGGTTATCTTTTGCTGCTTGAAATCCTGCTTTTTGCCTTTTAATATCATCAAGTACGATTTTATATTTAGGGCTATTACTTACTTCTTCTCTATATTTCTGCACTTCTTCACGAGTTACAATTTCTTTATCAACTAAAATTCTCAACACAACTTGTACGTCAATTGCAGTTTTTAGAATAGTTTCTTGTACTTGCAATTCGTGTAGTGCTTCTTCTGGTTTGTAAAGCTTATCATTGCTTACTGGCATTCATTTACCTCTTTTCTATATAATCACCATATATAATATCTGCGACAGTTTCTATATCCTCATGTAAACTTTCTTCTGGATAATCTCTTAAACATTCAATTACATATGAATCTTGAATAATTGTTTTCGCCTTGTGTAATGGAATTTCGTACTTCCTGACTAATGTTTCTCCTAAAGCTTGTAGATATGATTTAACATATTTATTCATTATCATCCACTCTCTTAAATTTATAAATAGAATTTTCAGTTTCGATATTTATATAAATAATATCTCCATTCATATTTTTAATATATTCAAAAGACTTTACAAAACTTGTTCTTAATACTAAGTTTCTCATTGGTGTACCATCGAAATCTCTTACATATTTAATAATTAATGGAAAGTCAATTAAAATATCATTAATATCAAGACTTATAATTCTTCCAATCCGCATAGGGTATCTGTCATCTTGCCTATCTAGCCCTTTTAATGTTCCTCTGTTATGTTTGATGCTTTCAATTTTGTATAACATTTTATTCTCCCATATCATGAAATTCTCTACCATTAAGAATATTGATTAGTGCATTTTTATCTCTTTCTAATGCAAGTGAATATGAACATTTTGCAATAGAATCAGATTGGGACAATGGTTCTCTTTCTAATTCTTCATTAATTTTCTTATCAAGAAATTCTATAAATCTCCACAAACGATCTTCGATAGAAGGAATTAATTTACCATGAATGTTACCGTTTGTATCAAGCTGCACATCAGAAACATTTAGTTTATTGAAATCAGTTACTTCTTTCTTACTTAACCATTTCATCCATTTATTACATTTCTTACAATAAAGTCCTGTTTGTGTACCGCTTTCTTTTGTGTAAAACTCTTCACACTCACATTTATTACATTTTTCTGGAATCATAGTTGTTCACTCCTTTCCAGTATACTATATATAGTATTTATACTAATTCAAAACACTATATATAGTATCATTTTTACCATGAAATTCTGCTTTCATTTAGCTATCTAATTCTCAAGCTTTCACTTTGTGGTTCTAAATGACACCATTCACAATTGAGTGATCCATCTTGTCCTTCTAATCCATTTTCCTTTAAATAATCTCTCAGCTTTTCTCCATCTACAGCATCAGGTTGTTTAATTCTATATTCCTCTGGAATATTTTCTACATCAACGTCAATTGTGAGTTTACGTTTCCCACCATTTTTCTGAATGTTAAATGAGAATAAATCTGTTGTAAATTTTTTCTTTCCGATGGTTCTCATACACATTTCAAGATTTTGTTTTAACCATTTGATTCTATTTTCATATGTTTTCTTTCTTGCTGCTAATCTATTATTCTCTTTTGAAATCCCATCAATATCAGATTCAAGAGATCGAATAATCTTAGCGTAGTTGTCTGCTTTATTTTCGATCTCTCCGTCCAATGCTTCAAGTGTGTCAATGATTGTTTGCTCATCAATTTCCTCATCTTCTAACATATCCATGAGTTCCAGATATTCTCCTGTGAGTTCATAAATACTTGACATATATTAATTCTCCTTTTCTTTTAATCTTTTTGCATTTTCAAGTAACATATCTTTTAAAAATGTTTGCTTAGTTTTAACTTCTTTGGTTTGAATAGATTTCACAACAGCATAATTGTTGGCAATGAGAACACAGTATTTTTTTGCTCTAGTGATAGCCGTATAAAGTAATTCTGAATTATTCATTATGTAACTGCTATTATCTAATCCAACAATCGTTGAACAAAATCCAGATCCTTGAAGTTTATGTACGGTACACGCATATCCTAACTCAAGGTTTTTACAATCGGATTTTGTAAAGATCACTTCTCCAATGCCAATAAAATCTATTGTGCACATTCCATTCTTTTCAATTTCTTTTACAATTCCCATGTTTCCATTGAATACAGGAGTTGTATCACCTTCTGAATTAATACACTTGTAATTGTTTTTTGTATTAATAACCTTATCTCCTGCTCTAATGATATATTTTTTTGCTTCGTCATTTTTCTTTTCTAAGAAAATTTCAATTTCGTTGCAATTACTTAATTTGGGATTGTAAATAGATTGAATTTTAGAATTTAGATTATAACAAGATAATTCTCCACGTAATCTCATTGGAACACAAATCTGAACTTCCATAATATCATGGAATTTTTCTAATTCAACTTGAAAGTGTTTGATAATTTTATCAGATATAGATTCGTCATTTCCTTTTCCAGAAATATCTAATTCCATATCCTCTAATTCTCCAATGATCGCATTTCCTATATAATTTCCATCAAAAATTTGTTGTTGATTTGCAATTTTAATTGAAGTTGGAATAATACCACTTCTCAAAGCTTGTCTATGTGGTTTACTTAATTTCACTACTGGTAAAACATTACTATCAAGAATATCAGCAAATACTTGACAATTACCAATAGGTGTAAGCTGTTGTACATCACCCATGATAATTACTTTTGCGCCTGTTGGAATAGCTTCCAATAATGATAAGAATAATGTACCATTAATCATAGTTGCTTCATCAATCAAAACAATATCAACTGCTAATTTATTCTCTTTGTTGAACATAAATTCACCATTTTGATATCCTAAAGCTCTATGAATTGTACTAGCTGGAAGTCCCGTAGCTTCGGTAATTCTTACACTGGCTTTTCCTGATAAAGCACAAGCCAAAATATTATACCCACTGTATAATGAACATATTCCATTTGCTGTTGACGTTTTACCAACTCCTGCCCCACCAGTTAAAGCCATAACATGATTATCCAAACTAAGCTTAATTGCTGCTCTTTGTTCATCAGTAAACATGAATCCTTGTTTTTCTTCTACATTTTCTGTAATTGTTTCCCAATTTCCTATATTGAATGATTTAGGGATATAATCATCATGAATACTATTAACTTTGTCTGAATTATTTTCTACTACTTTCACAAGTCCAATTTGAAGTCTAAATAATTCATTCATGATATTTTTCTCTAAATCGTAGAATTTTTTTAATGCTATTTTAGAACCATTATCAAGTACAACCACATCTTTATTATCAATCATTTGTTTTGCTGTAGCATTTATTATTTCTTCTGATACAAAACCTAATGTATCATATAAGGCTTTCATTAAGTCTTGATAATTCAAATAGCTTCTTCCTGCTTCTCCTTGATCGTTTAAATAGTATAATAAAAATCCTTTGATTCTTCTAATATCATATTGAGTTATTCCAACTTTACAAGCTACTTCATCAGCCTTTTTAAAACCGATACCTTCAACTCTCAACAAATCATATGGATTGTTTTTGACAATATCAATCACTGTATCTGGTGATTTATAAAAATCTACAAGCTTTTTGATAAATGTATGTGTGAATCCTAACTGACCTAATTCCATATAAATAGAACTATAATCTTTGGATTCCTCATATTCATCAATCATTCTTAAAGCTACTTGATTCCCAATTCCTTTTATTTTCATTAAAGATTTAACATCTCTATTTTCAAGTAATTTAATGACATCATCATATTCATCAAAAAGTTTTTCTACTAAATTTTCATTCAAAACATTTTTCAAAAACTCTTTTTGTTTATCCTTACTTGAAATATCAATACATTTACTAATATAAATCAATCCATATGTATCTCCATATATTTCATGAGTTTCTGCTAATTTGCAAAATACTTTATATGTAGTTCCATATTCAAGTGTACATGTTGTTCCTTTTAATTTAATGGTTTCGATTTCATCAATTTTATTATCTATCCATTTCGTTATTCTCATGCTGAATATTGCAAAGTCACCAGATTGTACTTTTTTACTATACTTTGGATAGATAATTCTATCCAAAGCACATTCAAATTTTAAAATTTTCTCTTCCATTAATTGTCCTCACTATCAACAATTAGGGATTTTCCCTTTCCATAGTTTCTATACAAAATCTCATATTGTGTTATGATATCCAATTCTTTATCTATATCAGCAGCTATTATATTTTTACCTTCTTCATCCTTTCCAATGATCTTTTTTGCGAATTCTTTTTTAGAATTTTTAATTTCAATAATGTCACCATCTTGTAAAGGTAATATTTTAAATATCTTTTTGTCTACCTTTCTATATTGTATTTCTCCATTTTTAATGTTATATATAATTAAATTTGGAGCAATTACATTTCTTGTATTTAATACAAACCACATATCATTTTTCAACGATGAATCAACATACCTAACGGAATCAAATTTGTTTATTTGCATAGTCATTATTTCATATGGGTTTATATTTTCGTTTGGGATAATATCGAAAATTTCTAATAAAGATTTCTCATAATTGATATTGTTATAAGATTTTCCAGATTTAGATATTTCAGAATTAGATATGATAATATTTTTTATATTATCGTCTTTTATTTTCTTATTTAGTGTAGTTAGAGTTATCTTATCTTTCCCATTTAGAACAGTAAAATATTCTCTAAATGTTAGTAGTTTCTTTGTTTTTCCATATATATTACAACAATCAGCAATTAAATATTGTTCTAAAACTTTCTTTGTTATTTTTTTCTCTAAGCATTTTTTAAGAAATTCATAAAATGTTGAACTCTGATTCATACAATCAAATAATATATATGGAGTTTCATCTATCTTTTCTTCATCTTTAGTTAGGAACATATCAATTCTTTTCTTTGCTTCATTGATATAATATTCTTTATCCAAATACTCAGGAATTGATTTATCATGTACATCTTCATTATCAATAAACAAATGAGTAGGTGTATTTGCGAACTGTTCATAGGATTTTACACCTTTCTCAATTTTCAGTTTATAAATAGATCCATCTGATTGTCGTTTACTAGCAAATACTCTATGTACTTTACCTTTTAAAAGTTCTCCGTTTATAGATGTAATCTTGTTATCTTTTCCTGATACTCCATTTCCATACCATATTTCTTTGTATTTCGCAGATAGTTTAATAACTTTTTGAAATTTTATGTACTCGTTACATTCGTTGATAGTTTGCTCAACTGGAATATCATATGCTAGATAATTTCTAACAGCATCATTCAAAATTGGCAAATCATTATCAATTGGTTTATTGAATTTAACCATAGCACCTTTACATTCCAATTCACCATTTTTCTTAACTGCAATGTAATTATTTACATCTTTTTGAATGAGTTTTGTATATTCATCTATCTCAAACTCCATTTTAAGTCTTTCGCCCACTTGATTAGTAATTTCAATTACTTTGTTCTTCATTTCTTCATTCTCACAAAGAACAAAAATACCATCAGTATTAGTCTGTAATAATCTGCAATATGGTTCAAGTTTGTCAATCAAATCAAGAATGAACATTTGTCCAAAAATACAAGTAAGATTCGCCATTAGTGGATCATATGATGGATTGTTTCTATCTTTTCCTGCTCCATACACACCATTAATCATAGGTTTAAGAGCTTTATTTTTTGGATTCTTCTCTGATTTTAATTTTAATCTAAAATCTCTCATTTGCTTAAAATCATCAGGATTCTTAAATTTTCTACTCAACAAACCATATTCAATATCTGTTGTAGGGTACATTGAAGATACATCAGCATGTAGAATAATTCCTTCAAATACAGCTTCTTTGTCATCAGCCCCATGACATCCTCCCCATGCAAATACATGGGGAATACCTGCGACTGTACAACATAACTGATTATTATGTTGGTTATCTTCTGACCGAAGATGCTCTTTATATCTCCAATTTTTAGGATTCATATACCATTCTGGAATAAATTTGTATTTATCGGATAATTGAATTGTTTCTGGAAGACGAATATCAAATTCATCATCGAGAGTATGTTGATCGACAGCATTAAGAATTTTAGGAGAAACTGCTAATTGAACCTTTGTTTTAGTAAAATACGACATATCAAGACCATATAATTCAATGATATCTAGTTGACCTTCAAAATCATCCCAACAATAATCAAGAACTCTTAATACCTCAATTACATCATGGTGATTGTAATACAATGTCTGCTTTATTTCTTCTTCTGTAAGAGGTCTATCAATATTAAAGTCTACTTCTGTTTCTCTAATATCATCTCCCATAAATGCTTCTAACTGCTTCAATGATTTATCTTTTAAAATGGTATCATAATCATTCAATGGATATTTCTTTGCATTTTTTACAACTTGAAAAGGTTTTTTACCTTCTTTGATAAGTTTATCATTTACAAATCCGACATTCATTCCATCCAGGATTCCTTTAAAAATTCCTGTATCATATTGTCGTCCATTATATGAAATAAAAATATCGTCTTTGTGTGAGTTGTAAAATTCTATTAATTTTGCTCTGTCATTTACTATAACTACTTCTTTATTTCTATCTTCATAATTTATAAATGTGACGCAAAACCAGTTAATTTTACTGTATACCTCGAAATCATAACCATAAATTTTACTTTTATCTATTATATCAATCACCATCCTTATCCAAATGCAAATCCAGAAACTTTATCACTCTTATAGAACATCCAGTCATCAATCAAAACTTGTGCTGATTTTGTTTTATAATCAATTGAAAATCTACCAACAATATCAAATTCAACATTATCTCCAATATCTATAATTTCTTTATATTGTGATGCTAAAGAACTTCCTTTGGTTTGTTTTATGAATTTGATATTGTGATATGTAAATTCGATTCTATTTTGTTTAGAACCCAATAGATATAAATTATATTTATTACATGGGATATTTTTGATAAGAAATATCGGTTCGCTAATCGTGTTACCCCAAATGTAATCGTATTTCGCTACATTTTTGATAATCTGATCATGGATTTGATTTGATTCATAGATGTTATAGACATGATATGTAGGTTCATTAATACTTTTCATAGTTGATAATAATTCAAATAGTTTATTTGTATTATCAACACTTATTTCACAACCAAATGCTCCTGAATGACCTTCTACTTTATTAAATAAACCTGTATTTTTACACCATTCATTAAAATCTAATATTTCGCATTTGTCGCTTCCTCTTCCACTTCCTCTACATATATCACCTTTTCTTCTCATTAACAAACATGGACGCTGATATTGATCAGCAAGTCTATTAGCAATTAAACCAGTAGAATTACTATCAACATCATCTTTTGCATTACATACTAAAATTGGAAATTTATCAAGATTGTATTTTGATATTTCTTCTGATAATACCGCAGCACTTTCTTCTGTTTGTTTTTTCTGTTTGCGATTACTTGACTGACATGCTTTTAACACATAGTCTTGAATTGACATATTTACAATTCCTTGACCTCTGACTTTTCTATCAAGAAATTCATTTGAATTACACAATGCTTCAAACATATAACATTTATCTTGATAATCTCCAAGTCTAATCATCGAATTGATTAATGGACACACATAGAAACCAATACCATTAATTGTAACTTTATTATTCATTGAATACATTTGAGCTTCTACAAATGTACTAATCAATTTATTTTTATTAGTATGATTTCTAATCTCTTCAAGACCTTTTAATATTAAATATCGTGTTTGAAGATTTAAAACATCCGCTCTATCGCCAATCATACCAAGAGCCACTAAATCTAAATAATCATCAGCGTAATTTACTTTATAGTATTTGTCTAATAGTTTTGTAAATTTATATGTAATTCCAACTCCTGTCATAGCTTTATCCGTAATATTTTTTGATGATTGATTATTAATTACAATTGCAGGATTTCCAGATGTATCAATTGAATGATGATCAAGAATAATCACATCTTTACCAGAGTCAATTAATCGCTTACATTCATTCCAATCACCGCTACCAGCATCAGGAATAATAACTAAATCTGAATTATCTGAACACATAGAATCTATAAATTCAGATAATCCATGTACTTTCCCACTGTGAATAAAACATCTAATTTCTATTGATGGATTTATTCTTTTGGTATATTGATATATATTTGCACCAGATGTATATCCATCAACATCACAGTCAACAAGTAAATCAATTGTATGATTCTGCGACACATGCTGTACATATACATCTCTTGCTTTTTTTATATTGTCAAATAATTCTTCACTCTCAACATGTTTAATGGTTGGATGTAAAAATGAATCAATATCTTCAATACCTTTTAATGTCAAAATATCATTTAATTCATATCCAAACCTCACATGTCCAAGTACATCATATTTAAAACTCACTCTGCACCACCTTAATTATTGATTTGTTCCTACATATATTTTATTCTCCATAAGTTTCAACAAAGTTTCTTTACCTCTATCTGTTGGAGAATCTTTATAACCTAACAAATTTGTACTATCCCATAGTACAGATACAGAAACAAATGGACTTAATTTATCTATGATTTTATCTTTTATATGTTGTGACCAGTTTTTACATTCGTCTGAATCAAGAGTTTGATATTGTTTGTCCAATGCAATAATAACTTCTCTAACTCCCAACATAAGAATCATTCCTTTTTGATAATCAGTTAAATTACTTCCACATAAAGCAACTGTAAAATTATCTTCACCAAACATAGTATCAGTTTGAAATACTGATTTTTCAGCCTCTACAAGCATTATCTTTCTCTTTTTTTGAATTGCATTTATATTATGATTTAAACCAAATAAATTCAATCCAAGAGAATGATTATAAAATTTATTGCCAATTTTAAACGGCGCATATTTACCAAATAATTCAATATCATCAGGAAGTAACGCTCTCGATCTTACACCAACTAAATTATTGTTCATATCGTAATGCGGAATGATGATTTTTTGTTGCCATGTCGAATAAAGAATATTGTACTTTTTCATTGTTTCTACAGAAATTCCTTCTTCTATCCATGATTGACAATAAAAATGCTGGAATATATTAAGAACGTTTTTATCGTAAGGAACTAATATTTTGTCTTTTGGTTTTACCTTTTTATTTTTCTTATATTTTTTGATAAACTCCCAATCAGAAATTTGTTCCTGTTTACCAAATCCATACACATGATTGTCAAGATTTAATTTTACAGAAATCCAATTAATAGCTTTTTGAAATTCTTCTTGTTCATATCCTTTATATCCCATGACTACGCCAATAATATCTAATTGACCGCATTCTGTATAACAATGAAATGACATAGAATCTTTATAAAAATATAATTTAGGTTTAGTTCCATGATGACATATTGTATCTGTAATCCACATATCATCATCTTCGTAATAAAAAGTAGCTCCCATTAATTCAAGAAGTTTCTTAATATCATCTTCTGTAAGTTTACTTTTTAATTCCTGGGCGGTCATATAAGTACCTCCCTACTTAGATAATTGCATTGCCAAATCTGATCCAGATACATCAATATCAGTTTCGATAATACCAACATCTCCAACATCATCTAATCTAAAATCAATCAATGTTTTCTCAATGTCAGTAATTAATTCATAGTTATAATCCGTCACAAAACAATCTACTTCCCTCATAGTTCCCATATTGAGTTTTGTCCAAATTATGATAGTTTTCCATTTTCCACCACGATTTTTAAATATATAGTAAGACATATTGGGAATTAATGATCCGAATGAACCATCTGACTCAAGAATTGGTTTTAATCTTTTTAAATCTTTGTGTGTTACGGGAAGTGCAAGTATACCACCATCAGCTTTTTCGATAATAGCTTTAGATCCTTTTAATGCACCTGCATCTTTATTATTATCTTCTTTATAATTATCATTTAACTGTGTAGCTGAACCAAGATATACATTAAATTTATTACAAACTGATTTTAAAGCTGCACTAAACAAGAAAAGAATCTGATCTGTTCTAAGTCTTGTATGCGTCTTATTGTAATAATATTCATAAAGTGATGGTGAATCATTGATATAATCAAAGAAACAAGCTACTATTCCATAGTTTAAAACATATTTTTCAATAGTTTCAGAAATCAAATCAATTGTAAAATCTGGCATATACTCTATATAATAATTATAATTCTCTATGTATTTTGCAGATTCATCAAGAATTGATTCTTCTTCTGGTGTAATATCACTCCATTCTTCAATTCTATCCTGATCAACTCCACTAACATGAGCTAAAATGATATCTTGAATTTCCTCTTTTTCAAGCTCTGTTGAAATAAATAACACTGGTTGGCTTTCACCTGTTGGAATCCATTCTCTTTTATTCCAATCATAAATTCTATCTGATACCATGTTACATCCATCTGCTAATGAAGATCTTGATTTTCCACCACCAGATACAGAACTTCTTAAAATGTATTTTTTAGGTCGCATCCCTCGATATACTGTAGTTAAATATCCAGATTGAAACGGATAACCATATACATTTTGCTGATTCTTATGTTCATTTAATCTTTCTACAATGCCTTCACCTGCTCTAAATGAATAGTTATCACCAAAAACATTCTTCCATTTAGATTTAAAATCCATAAATTTATTATTTATTTCATTTAAAACTTCTATGCTTGTTAATTGGTTGAAGTGTTCCAGTTTTTCATCATCGTTTTCATCGTATATAAATGATGTATCCATTTTAAGTGATTCTGTAGCATTCCTAATGATTGAATATTTTCTTACATCGTCATAATATTTACCTACGTTTGATATTTTATCCGATGACATATCAATCGCAGACTCGATATAACCCCACCCATCATTGTTTTTCCATAAAGATAAAGCGGTATCAAATTGTGATATTTCATTTTCAATATCTATGGGTGTAATTTTTTCAGCCGTTCTTTTCTTAGCAATATTAATAATTGCACCCCATATCATTTTATGAAAATTCTCAGGATAATCATTTGTATTAGTTGCATATTTTTCATCCAATGCTAATCTTGGATTCAAACAATAACAACCAAATAATAAAAATATAGCTTTCTTATCTACCTGTTGATTAAAATTAATTTGAATCACCACCCTCTATCAAATCACCTAAATTAATCAATGATGTAGATGATTTTGTTTTATTCATATTTACAGATTTTCTATTTACAATTTTTGTTTTAATATTCAATTTAGATATTTTATCAGCTTGTTCTTTTTGTTTTTCTTGTTGTATATAAAAGTCACAGGCTTCATTGTAATAATCCTCTATTATGTAAATTCCGTATTTTATATCAAATGACTTACCTAAAATTTCTTTACAATACCATAATGTATATGTCATTGCAGCATATGGATAATTATATTCTTTTCTAAATTTCTTTATTTGCTTTAGAATCAATCCATTTGCTTTATCTAAATGAAAAATATCGAAAATATAACGCATAAGTTCTTTGTATTCATTAGCGTCCCTTTCGACTTTTTTGTAACAATCTACACAATAACTATTATTATCGTATTTATATCTTTCCTCTGGTAATAATGTTTTACCACAACGCTTACATTTTATTGATCTAGCCATAATATACCTACTTCAAATTGGGAGGGGATTACCCTCCCGTTAATTAGTTATATTTATTTGATATTATATTTATCAACAAGTTCTTCAAGTTCCATTACAATTACTTTTGTAAGATCAATCTGTGTATCTCTTAGACTATCAAACATTTTTACATTTCCATCATCATCAAGACCTAAGTTTTTCTGTAAAACTGCGGTAGCTTCATTCAGATATCCATGCTGTGCAAGTAATGCTCCTAACTCTAATCCTTTATTTTTGATAGCATTAAAGTCTTCTACGTGAGTAGTCTTATCAATTGTTTTTTCTTTAGTTGTGAAATCTCCACCTAAATCTTCTACTGCTTTTACCCATACATCTTTTAAATCTTTAATGTTAATTTCAGTTGGAAGATTGAATGTATCTTTTAAATCTGGATATTTGTCACTTTTCTTAAATGTTACATAACGCTCTCCATCTTTCTGATACATATATCCAACAAGGAAAGCACCTTCTCTACAATATGAAAATGTGTTTTTATTAAGTTTAAGAGAATCACTCTCTTTCTTTGTATCAAAATCTTTTACGTGAGAAGACTGTGCAATACAATGAACTGTATATCCTAAACTTTGAATCAATCCAATGTTTCTTAATGCACTTTTAAATCTTAATGAACCTTCACCAAAACCACCAACATCTTTTAAGATTTCAGCATCTCTATTCTCAAGGACATATCTCTCACAAAATTCTTCATATTTGTCAAGCGTATCAATTACAATACAAGAGAATTTATTTTTTAATGCTGGATTTCTTAACTGTCCAATGATTGATTTAAAATCTGACATACTATTTACTTTTACTGCGGTAATTCCAGGAATGTTCTGGAATCTATCTTCAAATTCTAAGAAGAATGGATCTTTATCTGGAACTAATTCTTTCAGAAACTTCATTGTACTCATTGTTTTACCAACACCAGTGTCACCCATGATAATCATTGAATACTGAGTAAGGTCAACAGATACTTTGTTTGGTTGTAAGTCTAATAAATTTGGAATCATTCTAATTTTCTCCTTATATATGTAATTTATTTGTGTACCTACTCAATTCAATATGAACTGAGTAGGTAATTTACTATTTCAATTAATTATGTTTATCTCTGTAAAAATGGATTGTATGTAGTTGCAGGAGCAGGAGTTGGATTTTTCTTAAATCCTTCTGCTGTTTCTGTATGTGCTGATTCTCCCATTTCAATCTCTTTGAGTTTTGCTTTTCTCTTAGATTTCAGAGTATCTACAACATCTTCTGTAAGATCATGTTCATAAATTGTTGATACCGCAACACCAGATTTAATTTCGTTTCTTCTGATATTTCTCTTTACTTTTTTAACAATGTCTGTTCCAAATGCAGCCTTCTCAATGTCTTCTTTAATTTCAACAGTGTTAATTACAACACCTGTGAATTTAGTAAAGCATCCATCATAATATCCTGTATTACGGAAATCTGTAGCCATTGATTTATCAACAGTCATTCTAATTGGAATCAAGTGATCAGCTTCATATTTAGCATCTTTTCCAAATCCATCAGCCATTTGACCAATAGCATTCATTGTAACTACGAGATTTCCAGTAGGAACATCTTTCACAATTTCATCTGTAATCTTTTCTACAATTCCTTCTACTTCAAATTTAGCTTCCAGAACTGTACTTTCATAATCTTTCGGTTCAATTTTATTAATAAATTTAGCGTTGATTTTGTTTGAAGATACTACTTTTCCATTAATCTTGAAGTCGTTGTCTGTGAATGTACCATCTGTAATAGATACAATATCTGGTGATTCTCCTTCTGAGCAATGTTCAATATCTTTCAGATTGTTTTTTGCATCCATATACTGTTTATAGAAGTAATTTTCTTCTGTTGTAAACTCTTTGTTTTCATTTTTCTTGTATTTATTCGCATAGAAATTAATCTCATGTTCACTATTGTCAGCAGTTCTTAATACAAGACTTCCTCCGATTGCGTCTACACCTTTTTTTGTTTTAAACTCTTCAATGTTATTTTTTACAAGTTTTCCTGTTACTGTTACTAAATTCTTTAATTCTTTCATGTGTTTTTCTCCTTAATAATTGTTTATTTAATTTTTAATTTGTTTATGATAAACGCCCTATCGGACGGAACATGGAATTAAATCTATAAGATAAATTCTATGTTAACAGTGGTTTATGGGTGCAAAATCCCAAGGGTATGCTGCTAACCACCCATTTTTTATTTCTCTATTCAGTTTCAATTTATTTGGAAAATTTGACTTGAATAAGTCACAGATTAAAATGCAATATATGCTAATCTTGTAGCTGCAAAACCTATTTGATGATTAACTATTTTACAAGATAAATGAATTTCATCATAAATAAGATCTAATATTTTACAATTTGATTGAATTGTGTTTCCTGGCATTCCTTTTGAATAAAACGCAATACTTTTACCATCATATTCTTCATATGCTTTACAATATGTTTCCCAACTATCTACTTCTACTATTCTGGATTGATGGTCTTTAATAATATTATTTGAGTCTATCGCAATATTTGTCTCAATTACTTGGATAAAATCACTTCCTTTCTTATTATTTCTCCGATGAAATTCAGAATTTATCATCTTCTATTTCTCTAAATAGTTTCTTTACTTTATCCATATCATAATCAAACATATTTTGTTTTACGCAAATTGCACATAAGTAGACAGGAGAATTAACTTCATCAATATGCGAACACATACAACAAGGATTATTAATAGGCATTCTTGATTCAGGTGTTGGATATTTCTCTAATAATCTACCCAATTCCTCTAACTCTTTATTTCTCTCTTCAACCTTTTGCTTAATAACCCTTTCCCTTTGTTTGTTAGTGTATTCATCTAACTGTTGTAACTGATATTTATAAGCTTCTTCTTTAGTAAAGAAAATGCTTTTGCCTAACTCAGATACTTTATATGTTTCTGATGTACATAAAAGCCATTCATGTTGCTTCCCATATTGCACTCTATGAATCTCATGTCTTATAATTCCTTGTACTGGAAAGATAAAATACACTGATTTGCCAACAAGTTCTTCTATATCAGTAATTCCATTTTTGAGCAAATAATCATTACTATACATTTTAATTCTCCTTATGATATTCTTTATTTAGCCAACGAATACAATTGTCAATCGCAGCATCTTTATTACTAAATGTATATCCACTAGGACTATACCAAACTTCTGATTTATTGATCATAGTTCTATAAACTAAATATGGCGCAATTTCTTCAAGTGACATTGCTCTAAGTCTATCTATATTTCTCATAATCCACCTCACATATTAGTTTATATACCATGCCATTTCTTATGTTTCTCACAGTCTCGCCATTCGAGATTACCAAAATTCTTACTTCCATATTTATTTATAATTATTCCCCTTTATTTTTTATTTGAATGTGTATGTAGGGGCTCGAACCCTACATTCCTACATAGTAAGAATTACACACCTATGTCATACACTGTTTATTTCTCTGTTGCATCAACTACGGTTGTACCTGCGCCTTGTACAGTAACCCAACCGTTTTTATAATGTGCTTCTGCTTCTTTCATTCTAATAAGTTCATCCGTAATAGAAGAACTCAGTTCTTTATTTGCCTTTGCTTGTGCTTCTGCTGCGATTCTAGTCTTTTCAGCATCGGCTTCTGCTTTAATTTTTGTTTTTTCTGCATCTGCTTGTGCTTTTGTAATCTCAATATTTGCATCCGCTTCGGCTTGTAACTGTTCAGTCTGTTTCTGTACTTTTACTTTCTCTTGTTCAGCTTGAGCCTGTTGCTTTTCCTGTAATGCGGTAACACGATTATCAATGGCTTTTTTTAATTTCTTATCTGGGTGAACGTCAATAATAGATGCATCGAGAACTTCAATGCCGTATTTTTGAGAAAAGTCTTTATTTAGATATTCTGTAATAGCTTCATTAAGTTGCGCACGATTACCAGAATAAATATCCATCATAGAATAATCAGTTGTAACCTCAGAGATTTTAGATTTTAAAACTGTCTTAACACGATTTTCAACAATATCTGCTCCATCCATACCTTTGAATTTTTTATATGTATCAATTACTTGATCTTCAATATATCGGTATGTCATTTGGAAACTAATCGCAATACTAGCATCATCTGATGTCGCAACTTTAAATGAATCATCATCTTTACTACCTTCTCGACTATCTTTTGACAATACAAGAATTTCGTTACTTGTTGAAAACTCTTTCATATATTCCATTGGTGGAATAAAATGTGCGCCTGATTTTAATAACTTGTCTTTTACCCCTCTAGCATAGGTATAAGTTATGCCCACTTTACCAGTACCAATAATTTTAATATGAGAAATTGTAAAAATTCCCCCAATTACCGCACATGCAATTACTAATCCTGCCACTACCTTACTTATTGTTGTTGATTTTTTCTTCATTCTTTGTCCTCTTTCTTTTTATTCTCTTTCTCATTTTCATAATCATCATCCTGACGATTAATGTGCATTTCAATCTTATGGATTACTAACCAACCAATTGAAAATAAGATAAGTGCGCCAATTGCAAAACCAACAGCACTTAGTAAAAATACAACCCACATATTTACCACCACCTTTCTAACATTTACATTACTTTTTATCATCTGGAATTGTTATCTCAAATATTTGTTCTTTTTCTAAATCGGTTTCTTCCAACCACGACACTTCAATACCTTGATTCTTAATATCATTAAACATTTCCTGTGAGCAAAATCTTGGATTTAATTGCATACTTACAACATTTACCATTTTTATATACCTTTTCTTTCCATGAAATCAGAGTTTTAATTAGTTCCATAATCCATCAATTTTTACTGTCCTATGGTTGATCCATCTATATCTGATTTCACTACCATATCCACACGATTCATCGCAATTATCATTTGTACATATTGGTAAAAGTTCTGTGACTTCTGGTTTGTCCATATATGAAAATTCATAACACAATAAACCCATCTCTAATTTAGAACCACATCTAGAACATTTACCTTTGATTTTAATTTTTTTACTCATACACAATCTTCTTTATCAAACTCAATTTCACCTGATTCATAATCTTTTGACACTACGACATAGTATTCTTTATCCTCATCGAATTTGTACATATGTATCATACTGTTACCAGAACCCATAAAATAAGAATATGCTTCTGGGTTTCCTCTAAAATATTCAATTCCTTGTTGAATCCATTTATTAATTTCTTCATCTGAAACTTCAATAGCTCTAAAATCTTTACTTGATACAGTAAAATGCGTAGGATATTTTACGTTTGATGCATAAATATCAATAGAATCATCGTCAAATTCTTCAACGTCCATCTCGTAATCGCAGCATGGACAGGTGACATGGGGTAATCCTAAGTATCCTATATGAGTATCTTCTCTTGACACTTCAAGAATTGATCCGCAATTCTCACATTTTATTTTTACTTTTTCTACTCGTTTAGTTTGCTCTGGTAATTGATGCGGATTTCTGGGTTGATTTTTGTAATTGTTTTGAATTACTTTCATTCTCTGTTCCTCCATTTACTCCATAGCCTAAAATAAAACAATCATCAATCAATTTTTCGTCAATATATTTTCCATGAAATAATCTAATAAGATAATCTCCAATTGGTTTTTTATTCCTCAATACTTCATTATGCCATCCATTAATACGATATCTGATAATAGTATCGCTATGATCGCATAAATACATTCTTCCAACCCATTCAGACAAACAACTATTCCACGGATAAACCGTTACAAATTTGATTTTTGCTTCGTTAAGCCATTGTCTAATCCTAATATCGCTATCTACAAATATAACGTCTACTTTGCCTATATTCTCTTTTATATATTGAATAAAATTATTTGGGAAATTTGGATTATCGACACTTATAATTTGTTGTTTGAATTGATTTAGATGTGCTTCTGTAGACATAAGATGTAGACTTGATTCCCACCATTGACGTTCTTTTTCAATTTCTTCTTCGTTTGGTAATCGCTTTATGGTCTTAAATTTATGAATATCAACATCCAAAATGTCATAATTTTTCATATGCTCACTTGCGTATGTCTTACCACAGCATGTATAAGCACTGATAATTAACGTATTTTTCATATTATATTCCCCTCCATGAAATGAAAATTTCAGTTTTCTAGCATATCTTCTAACTGCTCAATTTTCTCTCTCAGCATATCATTCTCTGAATCTAAAGAACAATTTTCATCTTGTAAATCTTCATTTTCTTTTTCTAAATCATAAACTTTATCTAACAATTCCTGATATTCTTCATCGCTATGTATCGGTGTTAGCTCCTCAATCTCATCCGCCAAATCCGAATTGTAATAGCTTCTTACAAGACAAGCAGCATCTTGAAGATCATTAACTTCTTCCCAATTACCTTCAATCAGAATCATTTCATTTCTCCTTTAGATGACATATAAATAAACTGATTTTTAATTTCCCTGGTTTTGTTAGGTATTTTAATGAATGACTGTAAAATTTCATTTATCTCTTCTTCATGTTCAATACACCAATTATCAAATGAATCATCTATAATTTTTAATTCTGCTCGTTTACCTCTCATACACCATTCACTCCACAACATCACATCGTTCAAACTCAATTGAATACTTTGGAATATAATTGATACCATAAGATTTCATATAATCTTCAATAGCATGTACACAATTTCTTCCAAACTTTTCTGCATTATTCCCATCCATAATTGCATGATATAGTAATTCTTCATAGTTCCTAATATGTTTATAATTTTTATAACTGCAATCAGGAACTAAAATAAAACTTCTTTTCTCTGGTGGAATCCCCATTTGAAAACCCTCTATATGTTGGAACGTAGGTTTTCCATTAATAGTAAATTCATTCTTTTCGTTCATAAAATATTTTGTCTGAGAATTACCATAAAAACATAAAGACACTTTAATTCCACGTTTTATATAATTCATTTATCATTTCTCCATATTATTAAGCAATTTCTCACAACGCTTAATGTGGTATATTAGTTTTCTATTTGTTCTGTTATCCATATGACCATAATGAAAACATCTATTATATCCAAGAATATCTTCCGCTAATTCCTTTGAATATTCTACAAATTGCTTCGTAACCTTAACATTATTCATCCATTTACCACCTCATATGTGTCTTTTAAGGCATATTTCAGTCAAAAATACACCTCAAAAGACGTAATTTTTACGATGAAAGGGAACTTTCATCTGTTCTAAATTTCTCCCTTTACTCCACAATTATCAGCAATTGTCCAATCATCACACGCCATATTCTCAATGGTATATGTAATATCCTCTGAATCCCTAATATTGATAACTCTACCATCGTAACAATGCATCATAACTTCATTGCCATCCAGCTCCCACCAACCTGTCCAATGTTTTCTCTTGATCTTATGTCCTCTTTTAAGTGAAAATAATGCACTTGCGAAATTCATAGTTTACCTCCCAATTTTTGCTAAAAACTTTATCCATAATTTCTGATACCAATACAAGTGTAAATCATGTCCCATCAATTCAAAAAATTCTTCTGGGTGCTTCTGATAATATAAAATCTGTTTCTTCATTACCTCTTCTGAATTTTCTGGTGTTGTAGTTTCCCATTCTCCAAATTTAATTCTCATAGAATTACTACGTTTATCTTTTGATTCTATATTCTCTAATTTACTTCCGTTTTTGAATTTAATTTCTATCGTAAATCACCTCTAAATCTTTTCTAAACATACGGCGTAATCAACTTTTTGTGAAATTCCATTAAACGCTAATTTATCATTTACTTTATTAATATACCAAGCATAATAGCTAATACCTTCGTTCATTTTTTCTGCTAATTTATCTGCTTTTTCCTGGTGCTCATATGCTATATTTCCATATTTAAGTTTCTCTGAATCCCATCTAGCATTTCCTATCATATTTTTAAATATTAAATACGATTCAGACTCTTTAATATATTCTCTAACTACTGAAACCATTTTAGGAATATTTTCTTCCAATACTGGATCACCAATAAATTCTTTCGGATATAAGATTATAATTTTATCATCAGATGGATCATCAACACTTAATACTGATTGTATACAATAATTATCTTCATTAAATAATCTCATTATTTATTCCTTTTTATTCATCTACTATTTCAAACTCTTCTTTAAATTGTGTATCTGTATATCTCGTCCGTGTTCCTTCGTCCCAGTCAAAAACATACCAATCATTATAAAAATAATAATGTATTCCATAACCTAATTTTTCAATTGCACAACGTATATCATCATCATATTTAATAAAAATATTTTTTCCATTAAGACAAGGTTCTAACGTCCGTAAAATTTCATCTCTATTTTCTTTTGTAAACTGCACACACTCAAATTGTTCTTTTCTTACACATTTCATTGTTATCCCTTTCTTTCTCCTTCATCTGTTTACAAAATTCTCTATATCTTCTTGTATATTCATAAGATTCTCCAAATATATTATTCACCGCTTTAAATAATTTCGGTTCATATTTCTTGATTACTTCCAATTCATATTCAAAATCTCTACCAAAAGGGCAACCAGCACATCCAGTACGTTTTAATCCATATTCAGTGTAACACCCACTATGATCAACAAAATAAGATACTTCATAATCAATCTTATCGGAATCTTTATACCAGAATAAAGGTCTGTAATTATCACATCCTGTATCTGTTTCATCAAAGCATGATTTATACGCAGTTGCTCTTGAGCCACCTTCTGCTTTTCTTACACCATATATGTCAAGATCATAATCAGACTCCGAAATGCATTTGTGCATAACATCTTTCTTAGCATATTTACAGCATTTATTTGATATTTTAAACGTAGGTGGATTTGCAACCATGAATTCTTTCAGATATTTATTACGAGAAATATTGAAGCTACTTCCATTACCCTTTACGTTACACCACCATTTTAAAGCAGACTTACATTTTGGGTATCTTTTCATCAAAGTATCAAAATCTTCATCTTCCCACTTAAAATTATGTGCTTGTAACCTTTGGATAAATTCGCTGACTTGCTTAGAAATGAATGGTTGTCCATATGTTTTACAGGACGAAGGAATTGGTTTAATTGCTTTGTATGGATAAATCTCTATGTTATATTTCTCTTCAAGATATTTCAGATGGTCTTTTGTCGCTTGATATTCAAGACCTGTATCAAACCACACATATGTAACTTTATTATCTTTATCACATCTCCATACAATGTCTAACATTACATCACTATCAGAACCACCTGAGATACTGCATAAAATATTTTTATATTTTCTACTATTAATCTTTGACCACGCCCTAACCAGGTTATCCCCAATTGTTTGATTTTTAGGGCAACTTTCTAATAATTCTTCTATACTATTGGCTTTACTCAGCAATATGTACTTTCCTCACACGAAATTTATTTCGTTTCGTATGAGGTAAAGCCATACTTAGTGAGTGTCTTTTTACGTCACTATCACATTACTTTTTCGATTTATATAGACCAACGATCAGACATATAAATCATTGTGACAACCTTTATCTAATAAAGGTGTTAAATACACATTGCCGTATTCTAGCCAATCGGCAGCACAGCTTCACAAATTTTCTCTATGCTATTGATTTTACAATCAATCATTTGATGTTCAGGGTGATTGTTATTATAATCTCTTGTAAACATATCAACCCAGAAATCCATATATTCATCATCTGCTTCTGAATCCATTACTGCATATCTTGTAACATTTTTATAATTGCCTTTATCTGTCATATAGCTTAAATCAATCTGGTACACAGGTAATGTGATTTTCGTTTTAAGAAAATTCAATGGATGAATCGAGGATAGTTTATCTTTTAGTTCTTTATCGTATATTTCAAATGTGTCAATACCTATTCTTAGCCCACATTCACTGAAAAATTTGCTTGGATGCACTGTTTTCCACCTCCTTTCACACCTTGAAAAAATAATTTCATATAGTTACTTAATGTATTCTTCACAAATATCTACAATATGCTCACACAATTTCTGTGGTATTTTACTTCTCTCAACACTACCTTTTAGTCCTTGTGTCCCAGTTCTACTACCTCTCGGAGTAGAAACATGACATGAATCACCATTTTTACACATAGGCAAGAATTTAGGATTAGGATGATTTGTCCAAATATCAGTAGGTTTCATCCTGTCATCTCCATATTTGCAATAAGTCACCGTATAGCGTGGTAAATCTTGCATCCATGTCATCTTTCGCATACCACCTCTAGGGTTTTCAATAAAATAAAATGTTGGATTTAGTTCCTTGATTAAGGATAGAACGTGTTGATCAGTTTTATCACAGAATTTTGCATAATCACTTACAGGATCAAGATTGCCTGTTTCTGGATTCTTTCTTCTATGATGACTAATAGCCGCAATAGAAAATGTTGTACAATCAGGACTCGCCCACACCACATCTGGATGTCCAAATTTCGCCAATATATCTTTCGCTGTAATATTATTAACATCATCATATAAATCAATATTTTCAAAATCTTTATTCCATTCTACACTAAAAACTTCATGTCCTCTAGCTTCAAATGCTTTTCCAATAGATCTTGTACCTGCAAATAATTCTAATACTTTCACAGTCTCGCACCATAATAGTGCTGCGCAGCTTACCTCATGAGACTATGTTTTCCTTTCTTCTATCAATTATTTCTTTCATCGTAGTTTTGAAAATTCTTGATTTTACTGACTTTTGAAAGAGATAACGTAACCAGAATACATAGAATCATGTGGTTTTGGGACGCTGAAACCGCATAAATATTAGTGATTTAACATATCACATGAAAGAAATATTTTATGTTACTTTTTATCTTCGTTTATTACTCTTGTCAATGCTTCAATTAACACTTGTGTATTGACATATATTTTAATTTTTGATCCATTTTCTAATATGTTTGTGAGTGCAATTTGATATTTTGTTCTAGTTTCTTCAAAAGACACACAATTTCCATATGGATCACACGCATATTCAGATGGAATATCATAATCTATATGCCCTAAATCATCTTTAAAATGATGACCACAATCGCCTTTATATTTCTTGCATACTTTGCATTGTTCATTCATAATTCTATAGCATCTCCGCAACTTTCTTCGCAAAAATATCTTTGATATTCTTATCAATTACATCACAAATAACTTTCTCTGTTGCTTCTTTTACATATGTATCTAATGTTTTATCTTTAATTTTTCGATTTGGATTCCATCTATCTGCTGATACCAATGCTCCAATCCTTTTAGTTACAATCTTTTCAATTTCATCATCAAGATTCCCTACAATTACATCTTCAATGTACTTATCCATTGCAAGTTTAACTTTCTGATCGAGTTCTTCACTATCAACTTGCAGATTTAAAATTAATTTTGGTTCTGATTTCTTCATATTTCTTTAATCCTTTCTTATTCCTCAGTAATACAAGTATTTGTCACTTTCTTATATACATCTTCATAAAGTTCCTGCTTATCACCATTGTATGTATATTCAGCATAAATACCATCACCAGAAACCGTAGTAGAAGCAAGACATTTATAGTTTTGTAGAGTCTTACATGACCAAACAATAAAGACATCATTCAAATCAACTTCATCTTCTGGATAATTTTCATAATACCATTCTACTAATTTCTTTAAACATACTTTCTGAAAGTGATTCATTCCTGTAATAATCATAATTATTCCTCCACTGGTTCATATTTTTCAAACAATTCACCCATTGTCAAATGATTAAATTTCGCTAAATCTATTGCACAAGCTACAACACTACGAGGCATAGAAGCTCCAATAAATTCACATAGATACTCTGATAATGATTGATAATTAATATCTTTTGATATTTCTTCATCCCAAGGTTTCATAATCCATCCAATCATTTTCTGGTTGTTAATTGTTACTTCACCTTTATCAAGTGAATATAATACACTACCGTTACTACTTCTCCACCAAGCATCTTCACCTGCGAATTTCACAAATTTTTCTTCTGACATATCTGAAATCATATCAAATATTTCATCATCCATTAACCAAACTTCATATCTATTACTCTTGTATGTGCATATTACTCCATATTCTTTTGGATAATCCAGTACAAAAAAGAATTGCTCAAGGTTATTACCTAAAATTTCTTTCATTTTTTCACCACCCTAAATACTGAAACCATTTTGCAAATAATGTCAATCCTTCTTGAATCTTATCATTCAGTTCATTGTATTTATCCATCCAATCGGAATCCTTAAAATTTATAGACGCATATATCTCATAATCATTAGCAATTTGCTCGAATGACCAAATCATTTTATCCAATAGAGCATCCCATTTCTCAGGTGTATTCGCTTCGCCATATCCAGGATAAGCAATGGTTAATTTCTTATACATCTTTAATCTTGGAAGAACATATTTTGCAATATTACAATCCAAATTCCATGTTTCTTTTGGATTTACATACAATCCTTGCTTCTTTAACCACTTTTTACGTGTTCTTTTATTCATAAAATATCACCTTTCACCCATGAAATCGAGATTTCAAAATCACACTTCATCTAGTTCTCTATTCATTGTAATTTGAATCTTAATAGTTGGCTTCGTAGTTTCTGCGACACCATAACCAGTTGTTGCATTATCGTAGCTTACATGAACACATTCTGTTCCAATATCAAATCTTTCGGCTACAAGTGTTGTAATATCTTTTTCGTTTAATTCATAGATTGTTTTCATATCTCATCTTCTCCTTTTTGTTAAATTGAATAATCATATCGCCAGGTTACAATATCTATATCGCTGCGCCACCCATCGCATCCATTAGCGTCTAGCACATAAGCATAATAACAATATCCTGTCCATTGATGGTATTTAAATTCTCTACCATCTTTGTCTTTTACAATAATCCATTTATTCTCTTCTGGGTAATCTTCTCGATCATGCCAAGCTTCATCCGAAGCTCTTAACCCTTTAATCTGATTATTTTTGTACTCAATATTTTCAATTTCAAATTCCCCTTCACTTGTAAGAACTATAGCATTTGTACTTTCAAGGACAGTTGTAGGTAATTCATCTAATACTTTCCATAATTCAAATAATGTCATTTGCTCACCTATAATTTCTTCCATAATCCTTTTGATCTAGTATCTTCTTTCAAACAATCATATTTCGCCATTCCAATAGATTCATGTTCCAAAACTCTCCAAATTGCTTTAAAAATGTTTCTTTCACAGGAACTAATATTTCCTGCTCCAACTGAAAATCTTAATCCTTCTTTAAAATCAAACCACATAATAACTTCAATTTTTGTTCTTGCCTTACGATCACCTCTCCACGCAAGAGGGGAAGTTGCTTCTTTGTAAAATAATATCTTTTTATATGTTTTCATATTAACTATAATCCTCCAATGCTTTAATTACTCTTCGTGTCTGTTTCTCTAACTCAACTTCTGCTTTTGCCTTGATATATTCTTCCACTGAATCAACATCTACTCCGATATCAATTACATCATTTTCATATGGCTCACCAGTTAATTCTTCTCCATATGTAATTTCTTCAAACGGGATAACGTAATACTCACCTGTTTCGCCATCTGTGCAGCTAAATGTCAATTCAGTATTATCGTCATATCCGATTTTCTGTAATTTTTTATAAGTTCTGCAACCCTCATATCATTCATACCTCGTTCTATACCATCTTTCTAACGATTCATTTGTATATACTCTTCCAGTGTCTTGTAACCATTCTACAAATTTATCTTTATCAGAAAAACAATTTGTACAACCGAAGTAATAATAAAAAGAAGATAACGAGAATTCATCTAAGCATTCACATTCATACATTGGTTCCCTTCTAAATTCTTGTCTGCATTTTTCACATCTATGCCAAAAAAATCTTGATTTTACTCTTTTTACACTAATAGAATCCATATGTATTTTTATAAATCTTTCTTTTGGATCACGTTTCATTATTATCACCATCTTTCTTAACTCCAATATTTGCCAACCAATACATAAATTTTGTAAATGGTCTATGATTATATATACAAATACCAATAAAAATAAATGTAGTAATATATCCCAATAATATCGAGCCAAGATAAAATATTATATTTTCCGATGAGAAATAATCTTCATCAAATTCTTCACCTCGCATATCTAGCAATATCATTATAGTTCCTGTTATTAACCCGATTAAAAACCAAGATATAATAATAATTTCCTCTATTGACATTTATTCACCTACCTTGAATCGTTTGTTTCATGTATTTATATATTCTCCAAACTATCTAAAAATTGTTTCATCCATAGATTCTTTTCTTCTACTCTCCTTAATTCTTCTTGCCAATTTTTATATGCTCTTTTCAATTTTTCATCTGCATTATCTCTTAAAATATCAATATATTTCTTAATTGTATCATCAGAAGTATCTAATTCCTTATTTATATCTTTTTCATACCATTCATATAAAGATGTATTTAATGACATATCAATTTGTTCTAAACAAAATTTCTTTAGATTTTCATGCTCTGATGTTGGTGGAATCCATTTTTCAACTTCTTCTCGCACTTTTAAATACTTTTTATCTTCATCTTTATATTTTTCAAGTATTTTTTCTGCCCTTCCCTTATTATCATTATACTTAGATATTATATCTTCTTTTACCTCTTCAAGAGTCATGCTATATGCTTTTTCTCTTGACACTAAAGAATCTTTGTATGCTTTTTCATAATAAGGATGTGGCTCAAAATGATTTGGTGTTGGAACATCTAAAGATTCATCTTTCAAGTCAACGGCAATTCCAAACGCTCTGGTACATAGCTTCAAAAATTCTTTTCCAGATGTTATTTTCCCATCCTTAATATAAGCTGTATATCCTGTTGGCATTATTTATCCTCACTTTCCAATTCTTTAATGCTAAACCAATCAATATTAAAATAACCTTGCACTCTATACATATAAACCACTACTGGATATTCATTCTCTTCTGGTTTATTTTTAATTTCGTATTCATCAGTCAATGGATTATTAATCTCATGTTCATCAGAGTACTTATCATTAAGATCTTCTAATACATACGGAACTTCAAACGTGTCCATCCAAGAACTCACACTATCAAATAATGAATCTTCTGTTTGGAATTGATCACCTCCAAATATGGCATCTTCACCTTTCCATTTGTACATTTCTTTTGCGAAATTAAGATAATCTTCATAGTTATTGCATAAACTCCACCATGTATTAGTAAACCTTTTTGATTTGCGTACTATTACTATCACCTCTATTCAGTTATATTTTTATGGAATTTTGAGCAGAAACGCTCTTAGAAAAATTACATATTATCTAAAGCTTCAACAAATTCGTTACCACAATCACAAAATGTATAAATCATAGATTTCATAAGTCCCCAAGACATTCCAGAATGACCTTGATTCTTCATTACTTTAATGCCTGCGGCAATAGAATCTTCTTTAACGGTTTTAATAATATCCAAACACTGTCCTAATTCCATACCCTCATACAGATCACCTAATCTAATAGGAACACATCTATCCCATTCATCCCATTTGTCTTGTGATAAAACTTTATGTCCTTCTTTAATCCAATATTTTGTTAGTTCTGGAATTTTCTTTTTATGTTCTTCTTCTCTTCTGATTAAATCTTGTCTCATTTTTTCTTGCTCATCTTTAAATTCTTTAAATGTTTTACCAATACATTCAACATACGCTTCATCTACTGTCATATCAGATGTTAATTTGTGACCATTAAATTCTCCAAAATATTTTTTACCAGTAGCTTCTGCCTTACTATGTAATAATTTAACTGAATCTTTAAGGGATAATCCACAATCAAAATCAATTTCAATATACTTCATATATCTATTCCTCTCTTTCCACAGATGAAAGTTTACTTTCAACTAATCATTCCTCTTCAACAAATTCACAACTGAGCATTCTAACAGAAGCTAACATTGCAGTAAGATCTTCCGCACTTTCAATCTCGATATTATTTCCTCTACCAAATTCATCAAACATCATAATCTCTGAATTTTTAATAATTCCATAGAAAATATTATCTTCGTCAAAATCATCTTCTAATATATCAGTTATATCATCCTCTAAACTTGTTATAAAATCATACATAGGAACATTATTAGTTTTATATTCGATAACAATTCTTGAAGTAAGCCCATCCGCAGCAAACAACAGTTCATATTTACATTTATGATACCCATTCATATAAAATCCACGACTAATATAATTTTCAATTTCAGTCGGAAGATTCTTTGTGTTTTCTGCTATATCATACATCACAAAATAATCAATTACTTCTTTTTCTTCATAATCTTTTGTTAGAATTGAATGCCTGTTTTCTCGAATATTTTTACATGCACCTTTATACATATCAAAATATGACGTATTATTTGCTTCACAATCTTTCTTAAAAAATGATTCATATGTATCATTATTTATATAATATCTACCAATACATTTCCCGTAACTATCTGGAATTACTTTACCATCACATTCAAGATCAATTTTATTTAGAAGCAACCCTAATCCCATATTTTCTAAATCATCTCTTGCAATTGCAGTAATTTTCATTTATTCTTACCTCCTGTAATTTCGTCTAAACAATCATTCCAACCGTCACGACACCCAGTATAATATTCGTCATTCGGATCATCAAAATCATCCTTATCTGGTAATGGTTTTAATGGACACCAATTTGGTTTACCTTGACAATATCCATCTTCACAATCAATTTCTTTCATCAAAGTTTTATCTTTGTCATCATCTGTAATAGAACAACATGCTTTGGTACCTTCATGAAATTCGCAACAGAACTGACAATCAACACAAGTTTCTGGCGTATCTAAAATTAACACTGATTTATTGCTCATTCTTTATTCCTCCCATTCAATACACAACCACCAAGTAACACCATAAATAATAGTTCTAAAATTACTGTAAATCCATCCATTTATTCTTCTCCATACATACAAATTTCACACATATATTTACATTTTCCGCAATGAGAATCATATCATTTGTTGAATTCATCAGTTTTTATCTCATGTGTAATATTTGCTTTTAACCAATATTCATCATACTTAAAACCACATATATCATGCATATCCATATTATATAAATTCTTGCTCATATTATTACCTCATCTAATTATTTCGTTTCTGTTAAACCTAATTCTCTTTGCTTCTCTGCAATTCTTAATGGAATATATAATTTATGATAACCTCTTTTACATACATCACAATTGCCATAACCATGTCCCCAACAATAATCACAAAATTGTTCAAATTGTTTCTTTAATGCATCAGAAGAATCTGTATTTGCAAATCCTTCCCAAATAATTTCTGTTACAAAACTTATGTTACTCACCCTTTCCTCACAGATGAAAGACGCATTTCAGCTTATCTTAAATCTACATCATTTCGGGTTTCTCCATCAGAATAATAAATATTCCAATCATTAAATAAATTTATAAGCAAATCATTATCCCATTTGTCATATTCGTTACAATGGGTAATTGCAATTGATTTTGTGTTTCCAAAATCTCCAATATCATCAGAACATCTATTATATAGTTCTCTTAGATTAAGATGTCCATATCTTAATCTATCTTGAAAAGGATTTGGAACATTTGTTTTATCATACATATATTCATTAATAAAATTTTTATTGCATTCTGATGGGAATTTCCCTGCGCCATGTCTTGTTAAATAAGTACGAGATACATAACAAGTTTCAATATTTATATCATCATTCCATTCAATATTTTCAATTATTTTCTTGGGATTTTTAATTCCAGTGTTAGATGGGGTAAGATGTGGAAAATAATCAATATTATTTTGATCAAGTAAAAGCCCTTGTGCTGCTTCAAAAATAATATTGTCATACTGATTTAAGAAATATTCATCTGAAATACACAATGAATGGCTATTCATAAAATCCAAGTCTTCTAAGAAATGTTCAAATATACCATTATCAAAAAAGATTTTCAACCATTCGCCTGATAATTCAATGTCCTCCTTTTTAAATTGTTCCAAATAGTATTCTTTAATATTGTAATCTAAATCAGTTACACCAGCTCTATATCTTTTAATTGTCTCAAAAACCCCTAATCCACAACTACCATGTTTATTTTTACCACGGCTTTCCTCAACGATTTGATTAGCTATCATATCAAATGGAGTTGTTATCATGCAATTTTGATTAATATATACATTTGGATTATGATTAAGTTTTACTAACTCATCATATTCTTGTTTAAAAATAATTGGATTAAGAATAAAATCCTCAGATAAATATGTACTTGCGTTATTAAATGTACCTGATCCAAAATGATGAAAGACATGTCTAATTGCAGTTGGCGTTGTTACAGTATGTCCTCTTTGCGCTCCACCATTTGAACACACAACAATGCTATTGGATTTTTGCGAAAAATAATCTGTCATCAAGCCCTTTCCTTCATCCCCAAAATTTGCTCCAATTACAATCTTAATGTCTTTCATCTTTTAATTCTCCTATTCTACCATGTAATTTCTTCTGAACCAGAAGATGTTGTAACTGAATTTACTACATTATTTTCTGCTTCATTAATGATAATGTCTACAATTTCATTCGTAATACTATCCATAGTCACTTTTCTAAAATGAACATCATCAAGATATTTTCTATAAGATGTTTCAATCTCATCTTCGTCCCATCTACGACCATGATTTACATCTAAATGATAAATATTAAATTTTTTAGAAACTTCATCATATAAATCTTTTGTTTCTACATCATCTTGAAGATTATCCCCTGTTGCTTCAATCAATCCGCTATAACAACCTCTTAACGGAAGATATGGATTAAGCTGTTCATCTCCCATAGTGATGATAATTCCTTTTCTTCCACGATTTAAACAATCAAGCTTTGTATGACGAGAACCAAAATACCATGCTGCGGTATAAGACTCGTAATTATTTCCACCACCACCAAATTCAAAATAAATTTTATCAAGCTGTTCAGCAATACGAATATCTGATTCAAACTGAGAAGCTTGAATAGGATAAATGTCACATGCTAAATCTCCAATTCCCATAATGAGAAATTCAACATCTGTTACTTTCTCATATAATTTAGTCATAATTACATTGAGTTTCTTTGCTACTTCAACGGCAGCTTGTCCCATAGATCCAGTAACATCTAATGCTAAAATAACTGGAACTGTATTTGGATGTTCTTCTGTGTCGCAACATTCCCTGATTACATTTTTGGGATCAAGTGCAGGATCAATATTTGTAGCTTTGAACATATCCTGATTAGAATAAGAACCACTAATTGTTCCATCTTTTGAAACACTTCTTCCTAATGATTTTGAATAACTTGTATAGCTAGCTTTTGTCCATGATCCACATCCCATATTATGCTTCCTCCTCTTCTTCTACATCTGTATCATTATCTGTATCAAAATCAAACATTCCATCAAACATTTCTCCCATATTTCCACCCATCATCATAAATGGTAACATAGCACTCATTCCTCCACTATTTCCATTTAGCATTCCAGAAGAATTGTTTTCACCTTTCATCATTTGTGAAAGCATCATATATTTAAAAATATTGTTTGTGCCTTTCTTTCCTTTTAAAATATCACTTCCAAACATTGAAACAATTTTCCCATAAAAATATGTATTACCCATAAATACATGTCTCTCAGGTAAAATAGTCTCTACTGTTGAATCTTCATAATTAATTACAGTAATTTTAGTTTTATCAGATTCAATGACACATTTTGGTTTATTATTAACTAAAATAATATCACCTTTTTCTACTTTATTTGTTGGAATTACAAAGAAAAATTCTTCTCCAATATCAAACACAAAATTGCTACAATTAGTAAGTTTACTTGTTTTAACATTGTAGCTTTTGTACCCGTTTGATGTTTTTACTGCAATTCCTCCATTCATTGAAAGCCTACACATTCCACTTCCAACTTTCCCAAACATCCCGTTTAAAAAATTGTTCATCATTCTTTATTCCTCCTATTTTATATATTATTTATTGTTATGTGCTTTATTTCTCCAAATGAAACTGCCGTTTCAAACACTATTTAATCTCAAATTTAATAGGTAACATTGCTGTAAATCTACAATCCAACCAAGGTTTATCCTCTGTTTTAAATTTTTCCTTATCCGTTTCGGAAGTTAAAACAAAATTACCTATAGTATAAATTAAAGTATGCCCTGATAAATCTTTTGGAAGCGTTACATTCTTAAAATAAGTTTTAAGATTAATGATGTTTTCTACACATATTTCCATTAGTTCATAAAGATGTGCATAAGTTCCATCAGATAAGCAACGCTGCATTGTAAAATAATCATATTCGGCATTTGGATTATAAATAATTTTTACTTTAAATGTACCTTTATTTAGAATGTTATATTCAAATGTCTGACTACATAAAATAGAACCTGTGATTGCTAATTTTAATGATTCTTCGAGAATTTCAAACGGTGTTTGTTCTTCTGTCAACTTATTATATTTATTATTCTCCATACCATTTGTACCATATGATTTGATTCTCGCCTTGATAAATTCCAATGATTTTCCCATTTTTATTTGTACCTTTCCTAATGTCCAATCATTTCTTTAGTAATTTCTTTATATTCTGCTTTATAACCATATTCCCATTTTGAATTTAAAACTGTAAGAACAGAATTTTCTACATCATTGGAGAATCCAATTAAACAATTTGCATATCCATATTCCTTATCTTTATCGAAATCATAAGGATTTGAAATTTTTACAGTTCTAATTTCTTTTAGTTTTTTCACACATGCATTGTGACAATATGGTAATTCCACTAAATAATATTTTCTATTTCTTCGATCCACTATTTATTCACCTCTTTTAGCTTCTCTACCACCAGTTTTAATGATTCTACGAATTCATCATTTACTACTACATGATCTGGATTCTCGATAAAATTTTCAAGAGTGTCAATTGCTTTCTCTTCGGGTGTAAGAACTGTAATTCTACCTGATTTCACAATTTCAAGAAGTTCATCAATGTTGCTTTCCCAGTTGCATGCAGTACACAACTTATTGTTGCACTTAGTGTTCTTTCTGCCAAGTACACATTCATCACATTCACGTCTACCGCACGAAAGATCCACATTGACATACCACTTAATAAACTCTCTTGCTGTCATTTCTTTTTCCCCGATAAGTTCTGATGCTTCGTAGAAAGCGCAATTTGAGTTAATACATGCTCTATAAACGATATCTTTAGTTTCGTAAAATCTTAAAATGTCTGGGAAATGTTGTTCTTGTAACGGTTTACAATATTGTTCTTTAATCCATCTAAATCCCTGTTTTTCAGCTTCATTAAGAAGCATTTCGTTTTCTTCTTTTGTTCTAACCAACACACATGTATTTCTTAAATCAATCATCTTTTTCACCTCTCAAACTCAATCTTCTTACCAATGTGTTTCTCTATAATCGCATCTAATTCATTAGAATATGTTTTCACAACATAATTACGATCAATCTTTATATTGACAATTACATTATGATCGTCTACCCAAATTCCACCAACTGTACCACCAGGAACACGAATTGGATAATTATAAAATCCATCAGTATAACTATAATCCAATAGATAATGCTTATAATATTGATATTTTATTGTTGTAAATCCTGCGCAATGGTCTAAGTCTCCTGTGAGTTTGCAATAATATGATTTATTATTATATTTATCTTTTAGAATCATGTTTTCTCCTACAAATTTTGAAAACCGTGTTTAAACTAACTATATTTTTCTTCTATACCATCGGCTTCTTTAATAGTAAAATTTCTTACTGCATTAAACTGATCTTTGTATGATAAATCGTCAAATTCGTAAACTGTCATACATTTCAATTCTTCTAAAGAATACAATTTACTTTCAATCATATTTTCATCACTGATAATACAAGCAAGACTAATCCCATCTTCATCTTTATAGAATTTGTCATCTATAAATCCTGTTGCTTTGTCATATACACTATCATATAATCTTTGTCTAAATTCTGAAATCTGACACATATATTCCGCTAAAATACTATATGATTTTGCTGATCCAATTGATGTGTCACCATAACTTTCTTTAAAAATTGCATCGTCTTTTAAAATATCTGAAACATAAATATATTTCCCATTACTTCTCTCTAACACTTCTTCTGTTTCTTTGTCTGAAATATATTCTTTACCAAGCATCCAGAACAATAATGGTGTCCCGTTTACAATACGTTCATTGTAATCAATGTAATCTTCTCCAGCTTCTTCCATAAATCTATGGAATACACAATAACATAAGAATGGATCTTTTAGTTCGTCTGGTGATTTAATAATATAACTCATAAATTATTCCTCCTGTGAAACTCGTGTTTCATCTAATATTTCTGTACAATATGCACAAAAATTTATCTAAAATACAACGAGAAATCAATATATTTCAATTCTTGTTTTGTGCATATTGTACACTTTATATCTAATATTGTTTTATCAATCTTTTAATAGCTGTGTTTCCCACTTTTCTACTAATTCTTCCAATAATTCATATGAAGTTTTCACACAAGTTCCTTTATCTGTTTCTTTTGTTAGTGAAATCCCAAGTCTTTTCAATGTTTCTTTTACTGAATCTTTCATACTGTTGTTCTCCTTTAAATTGTATTTATCCATTATATATAAATAGTTTCTCTGTCGCTTTAACTCTTTTATTATTATCCATTGTTCTAATAACTTTATGTTCCCATATACAATCCCATCCATTAGGCGCATTATGTTCACTTACTATAATAATATTATTTTTACTCTTCTCTTTACACCATTTCCAAAATTTGTCATAATCGAAATTTTTACTTGTCCCATATTGTTTTACTCCTTGATATGGAGGATCACAATAAATTAAACAGTTAATTTGTGTATCATATAAATCTTTATAATCTCCATATTGAAATTCTATATCTTGCAAGTTTTCAATTTGTTCTAATAAATTTCTTTTAGCTTCATCATAATAATTCCTTGTTGTGCCAGATTTAGTATGTACAATGCCAGCATATCCACCATCAAAAAATCTACCATTATATGATGCAAGAAATCCCACAGCTCCGATATACCAATCTTCATATAGATTTTGATGATTATTAAAACATTCTCTCACATTTGAATATTCTTCTTTTGATATAAAATTTGGAAGAGTTTGAATAAGATTTAGATTCTTGAATATTTCAATAAGATATTTATGATTGTCAGATGCAATTTTCTTTTCACATTTAATTTTATCAATAATATTACATCCACCACAAAACGGCTCTATATATGTTGTAATTCCATTTTCATCTATTTTATCTTGAATAATTGGCACTATATCTTTTGCTATTCTGGATTTACTTCCCATATATTTCAAATTTATTTACCAGAAAGTGACATGTCCTTAGTGCGCACCTAACCTTTATCCTTTCTGATTTATTATTTAATCTTTAATCCCATTTCCATATATAATTCATCTACCGCATTACCTTTTCGCTGCAAACAGTTATATATTTTATCATCAATAGTTCCTTTACCTTGTAAAATAATATATGTACATTTATTCTCTTGACCAATTCTATGAATACGATCTTGACTTTGCTTAAATTCTTCATAACTAAAACTCATAGAGTAATAGATGTTATATGTACAATTTACAAATGTAAGTCCAAGTCCTAATAGCTTCGGATGTGTAAATAACCTTTTAATTTTGTTATTTTTAAAATCTCTGATAATGTCATCACGATTCTTTGTTTTAGAAGTAAGTCCCACACCATTGTATTTCTCTGCTAATTGTTCAATCTCATGCTGAAATTGACACCAAACGATTACAGGTTTATCGCCAACCTCTTCAAAACAATCTTCTAATACCTTGTTTTTACTTGTATCAAAATCTGTGATAGTTCCATCTTTATTGATTACGAATCCACTTACTATTTCTCTAAGTTTCATCAACTTTGCCGTAAATTCAAACTTCGACCATTCATTGATATTATCTTTGATATTTTGTAACATATCTTGATAATATTTATTCTGTTCTTTTCCTAATGAAAATCGTTTAACTTCAAATACTTTTGGTGGTAAATCAACGCAATCTTCTTTCTTTAAAAATACTGATTTATCTCTCAAACGATTATAATATGCTTGCTTATTCTCATCTGTTTGATACCAATAATGCGGATCAGACAAGTCCTGCGTGAAATATCTGGCTTGAAAACCAAAAAAATTATTACCAAATACCTCTGCGTCAACAAATTTCATTTGTGGGAATATTTCAAGATTTGAGTTTGGTGTGGGAGTACCACTAAGAACAAAACGATGTGGAATTACAGTAATTAACTGTAATAGATAGTTTGTGATTTGAGAAGTCATATTCTTCATTACTTGACTTTCATCAACAATCACGCACTGGAAATCCATAGACAATACTTCTTTTTTCAAAATCTTAAAGCTATCATAATTCATAACATAAATATCTGAATCCGTTTTTAATGCTTCAATTCTTTCTTTTCTTGTATTTCCATGACAATTAATTATTTTTAAATCTGGATAGAACTGTTTACAATCGTCCATCCACGCAGTTTCTATAACAGATAACGGACATAACACCAATGTTTTACCATAATGCTTTGCAATTTCTAGTGAAATAGCAGTCTTTCCTGTACCTGTATCTGCAAAAATACCATAACAGCTAGCGTTTAATGCGGTATTTACAATCTCTTTCTGATACTTTCTTAGGTATGGAGATAGCTCATATTGAACTATCTCCTTTTCTTCAACCTTAATATCAGAAGAAACTAACCCATATTGTTGTAACTTTGGTAATGCGGAATCTGGAAATTCCCATTTACCTGCTTTAAATTTTCGTCCCTCAATGGTTCTAACATAAGGGATTTTCTCTACTGGAATTTCTAGTGAAATCATTCAGTAACTTCCTCTTTTACTTCATCTTTAAGTTTCTTAATTTCGGACTTCTTCATACCAAGTGCATTTAACTGTGCTTCAAGTTCTTTAATTTCTGCACGAAGATCTTTTTTCTTCTGTGTAAGAACTTTCTTTTCTTCCTTTTCTGCTTTAGCATTAGCACTTTGTTCTTTACCTGCTAGAAGTTCTTTTTCAAAACGTTCTTTCATTGCTTCTACAGAATCATCTGAATTAAACATTGAATCATCCCATAAGCCGAAACGCTTTTCGTTAGCTAAATCATAAAATTCTTTATTTAATTCAATACCAATAGCGTTTCTACTATTTTCGATAGCAACTTTATTAACTGTTCCTGCACCTGCAAATGGATCAAGTACAGTATCACCAGGACAACTCCATAATTTAATACATCTTTTTACCAATTCTTCCGCAAAAGGTGTTGTATGTCCAATACCTGAGTTACTGATATTCCATACACCATCCGCCCAATCAGCCCATTCTGCAAGTGTAATATCAGAAGCCTTGATTAATTCACAATCACCTGCTTTTTTATACACATATACAAAACCTACATTTGCAGCAAGAATTGTATCACGTGCTTTCATATTTCTATAATACAAATTTCCTTGTGCTAACATTGCTCTCTGCGCAGAATATTTACGCCAAAATGCTTTTGTCCAAAGTGAAAATCCATTATCTAAGAAAATTTTATTAATATCTCCTGTTAAACTTTCCTGTCCCATCTTATTATCTCTACCAATAGTGTAATTATAATCTTCAAACTGCATTACAAATTTACCGCCTGGTTTCAAAACTCTTTCACACTCTGCGATTACAAGCCCTAACAAGTAATAGTATTCTTCATAGCTTTCACAGTTACTTAAATCGCTAGGATCATTGCTATATACTCGAAGATTATGGTAAGGTGGTGAGGTAATCACTAAGTCCACGCTTTCAGCTTCCATCTTTTTCAGTTCCTTTAAGCAGTCTCCGTTAATCCAATTATTGAATAATCTCATATGTATTCAATCTCCTTTTCATTATTTATTATTGTTTATATTTCTTTATAAAATCTAATTCTCCATTAGACTTTAATTTTTCATATTCTTTCATCCACTGACGAGCAGTATATCTATTATTATTTATATTCTTCCATAAATTTTTATCAAACGTCTTATTGCATTCACAAATAAGCACGTGTTGACAAAACAGGAATATCTGACGGGAATATTCGGCAGAATAGCCACGAAATTTAGAGTTTGAAATATATGCTGAGTCATATAGATAACTGTCAGCTAAAAAAGAATCATATATTTCAGTTTTTGCATTCCAATAACAACAAACTTTATAATACAAATCATTCATTTTATCTGGTGGATGTAAGTATACTTGACTTCTCCATTCATAAGGTTCTAACATTGATAAATTCTCCTTGTATTTAGTCATCTGGATCAAATTTCAATCTTTCATAGAGTTCATCATCCACAGCCAATCTTAAAGCAAAATCACTAAACTTATCTCTACATGAAGAACACAATAAAACTTCTTTTGAAAGATATTTTGAAAAATATGTACAACCAGACGTTCCATATATTTTTATTGGTATACAATAAGATGTATCATTTGTTTCTTTACCACATAAATCACAATAGTATTTAATCATTCATGTAATCCTCCTTGAAATAAATTTTTCATTGAGTAAAGATTGAAACTGCTAAAGGAATCATCATAATCCATATCGCTGATTCTAAATCTTTTGTGACTACTATTCCTGTGATCGTAACAATCGCACTTACGATCCACATAACACATTTATGTACGTTATTCATACGTTTTGCTCCTATCTGATGTTGTTCTATTGGTAAAACTCATCTTAATATTTCGTGAATCATAACCACATGTACATGTAAAATAAACTACTGGAGATCCACAGAAATATCCAATATTTTGTTTTAAAGTTTTATAACATATCGGACATGTATTCATAGTTTTATTTCTCCTTTAATGTTCATACTTGTCTTTTAACCTTTGTAATTCAGCTAATTCTTTTTCTCTTAGCTGTTTCTCTTTTTCTAATCTTTCTTTTTCTTTAAAAGGTCTTGCAAATTTTTCATTCATCAACTTAATATTTTCATCATAAATTTTACCATCACCGTAAGAACGTAATTCTGCCAAATAATCTTGTGCAATTTTTTCAGCAAGTTTTCTATCATTATGACTAATATTAATTTCAAATTTTATCCAGTTACACCGTCTATCGCTTTTCGTTATGCTATTGCAATGCAATTCATTATCTATATAATATCTATATCTATCTGGTTCTTTTCTCATAGTATATTTATTGCTTTTATCATAATCAAAAAGAACCTCATGAGTATACTTTAATTCTACTTTCGACAGATCTTTTTCATTTGTTAAATTTTTTAATGGTTCTACATAATAATCATCATTAGAGATACAACAATATTTTTCTGCATCATCACGATTATCAAAATAACCAACTATATACCAGTCGCTATAACAACCACCAAATACTCCATATACCATAATTCCCTCCTATTTATCCATTTTATGAAAGATTTCTTTCAACTCGAATTTTACTAATTTAATTTGCACAAAATCTTATTAATCTGTTTTTCACAAAATGATTCGTAATCAGAATATCCCATAATCAACATCTTATTTTTTAATTCTCCAAGATTTCAATAAATTTGTCATGAGCTTTTTTCTTTACTTTGCAATATACAAAAATATAATCAGAATCATCCTTTGTGAAATCACCTTTAAAATTCACCGTGATTTTATTTTTTATGAATAAATCATCAGCAAGATAATTCTTACAATCAACATACATATATTGTTTGTATCTTGATAACTTTGATGACGTTAAACAAATATAATTAGACATTATTCACCTCATTAGTCTTTTCAACTGTTACTCTTATATTTCTTCTCCATTCCACATTTTTTACAACGATATGTTTTTACACGATATAATGGATATTCATAACGACTTCCATCTAATTTTTCACCATGTACTTGAGTATCAAAAATTAATTCCCAGTCATGTTTACAAAAACAACTTCGTATATAATTAATTAACCATCTCATTTGCAATCAACCCTTCATTATTATATATAGCAACTGTAATATGCGTCAGTTGCTATATATAGTGTATATTTTTTACAATTACAAAATATAGTAGTTTTTACTCTCCCAATTCTGCAAGTGCCTTATCAAGTTCTTCATCTGACATATTTTCAAGTGCTGCGTTCTGTCTCTTAGCTTTGATTTCAAGTAGTCTCTGTTTCATTTCTGCATTCTTTTTAGCATCTTCTCTTGCTTTCTTTTCTGCAAGTTTTACGCTAACAATATACTTAATAATCCAAATCTTATTAGAAATCTCTTCGTCTTCCTTTGACTTTGCATTCAGTAGACTCTCTTCTTCATGTTTCTTTGCTTCTGCATTAAGTGCTTTAAATACCGAATCAAGATTTGTAAGAGATAAATCCCATAAATCAATTACGTTAATCATTCCTCTAAATGGGAACTGATAGTTTGCTCTAGTTGCTACCTCAAATAAATTAATATCGCTCATATTAATCTTCTCCTTTTTTAATTAAAACTTAATCTTCATCACACGTTCTGTTGCGCCTTTTACTTTTACAACTAAATCCGATCTCTTTGTCATAGAGAATCCAATTCCTGAAAGCTGATCATCTGTGTCTTCTACGCAACACTTAGCACCTAAAGCTTCAAATACTCTCTTATGTTTTTCGAGGTCACTCTTTAAGAACTCATTATAATAACCATTTGGTTCTTCGCTATTGATACAATCCTTTAAAAAGAAGAATAAATGTCTGTGACCAATTCCATCCTGTTCGTCAAAATAATTAGGACTATAACTAATTACCGATACAGGAACAAACTGATTGGTGTTTACGCCCCAAATCTCACGACTTGAAATAGTAGAGTTTCCAGACAACTTTTCTTTGATTAAGAAATTATCATTCTTATCAAGTGTCACTTCTGCTACTTGAACATTTTCGCCAGTCCTCATAGGATTATTATAATCAAATGAATAAATCTCTCCGTTAAATTCAACTTCTGCTCTGAATCCATGTCTCACTGCGCCTGAATACTGATGTACAAAGAATCTATATGTTCCTGGCTTCATCTTTGATAAATCATTCCATGTAATATTCTCTACTGCAATATTACCGCGTGGGTTGATTACATCAACATCTAATTGTCCACCCATAGATGTAATTCTAGGTGCTTTGTAACTACCATAATAAATTTCTGTTCCATCTGGTTCAACGCAATGTGCATCTAAGTCATAATTATCATGTCCATCTTCATTCCACTGAATAGAAAATCTTAGAATACCATCAACGTTACCACCAGCATTTTTTACATTCTGTTTCATATCTGAATCCGTAATATTACCTGAATAAGCCCAAGATAATCCATTGTTCCATTTAAACATTGTCTTAGCATCTGGATTAACGGGTGCAATCATAGAAACAAAATTCTTCTCATGTTTGTTTTCTACAAATGCTTCAATTTCTTTAGCTGTTGGAAGTACCTTGTCGATAAAATCCTGCGCTGAAATTTCTTCAATTTTTGAGAATTTCTTAGGACTTACAACTACATCTTTTTCCATCTGACTGAAAATATCATCCGAATCAATCATTTTTCTAGCAACGCTTTTATTTGCGAACAGCACATTATTAACACTAATATCATTCAGATTAGCAAATCTTCTCTGTAATGAATCCATATAACCAAGTTCTGTAATAGTCTTTTTTGCATCTTCAAGCATCTTTTTTGTAAAAATAGCCTTTGGACGCTTGTAGTTTGACGGAGCAACAATTTTTTCATACTTCTTAACCGCTGTATCGAGATCCATATCCTCACTTACATTAATGAGAAGTGTCCCGATAGAATGATTTCTAATTCTACCAATAGCTATACCTGCTGTAACTGACTTTTCCCATGCGTACAAATCCTTTTCGGAATCAGATGTCAACTTGTCATATTCTTTCTTGTATTTCTTAAACTCTGTGAGTACACCTTTCCACTCTTCACCTTTATAAAGTGTATTAGAATTAATAAGCTCAAGAATTGTATCAAGTGCTTCCATTGTAATTTCATCAAGAGAACGCTTAAATACATTTCTTGTATCTCTAAATTGTCCCTTAATTTCTTCGTCTGAACGACTTGTTTTATTCACAAATTTATTCGGAAGTTCTAAATAAAAGTGATCCCACCGATGAGATTTTCCATTAATTTCCTCAAAGTTATAATCTGTTCCAATTTTAGGAAACTTTGTTATATAAATATCTGTAACTGTATGAGATTTTATAAACGTATCAAGTGCATCACATACTGGTTGATAAATTGTATCGCCAAGATTAAGCTCCCAAATTGTATGTATCTGATTATCTTTGATTATAACGACTGAACCGATATTCTTGATAAACTGTCTACAACAACTACAATCATGCTCTCTACGTTCTCTAAAAATGTCGTTTGTACCAGTAGGAAAACTATCAAGATATACATTCCATAATTCGTCCTTATCAACATTTACTTCAAATAAATGTGTTGATTCTTTCTGCATATCATCAAAGTGATTCCGTAAAGCCTTCTTAAATTTCATAAATTCGTCCATACTATTACCCTCTCTCTTTGTATTATTTGTTTTTATCATTGTATTCTTTTTGCTTACCATCAGATTTCCCACTCATACTCCAATATTTCAAGAAATTATACTGAAAGCATTCAGCAGAGAAGTCTGAATAACTCTGCAATTTATCTGGTTTGGCTTGCGCCCTGTAGTAATGACTACGTTTAGGGCAGTCACTACTACGGCACATTGTAATGTCAGGCATTTTTATTACCATCTTTCTTCTTACGTTTTACAGAATCGGCTTTAATTTTGAGCTGTTCATTCTCAATCTTTCTCATCATTCCTCTAAATTTCCCTGTCTGTTTGCTTGTAATTCCCATAGTGTTTTCTCCTTTTCTTATTATGAATTAAAATATTTTACAATCTGTTTACCAATCCAACGTCCCATTGGAACAGCAACAGCATTACCAATCTGTCTATAAGCATCATTATCTGTTCCACAGAACTCAAACCAATCTGGAAAACCTTGCAGTCTAGCATATTCCCTTACTGTATATGGTCTAATTCTCTTTCCATCTTTGATTAATCTTGTTCCTTTATCTTTTGCGTAATGCGCTACACATGTTGGAGCAAGATCGTCATTATCTGGATCTGAAACAATTGGTTTATCTCTATATTTTCCATTAATGCGGTTATATACATATTGTGGAATATCAATCGAAGCATCCTTTTCAATAACATCTTTAAGTTTTAATGGTTGAGAATCAGGATAATCAAAATTGGTAAATGGTTTCTTACTTCCAATTAGAATCAATCGTTTTCTTTCTTGTGGCAACCACATATTTGCGTTAATAGGACATTCAACTCTCACGTAATAATCAGGTAATTTTGTCAATGCTTCCATAACTACTTTGAATTTAAGCATTCCAGGAACGTTTTCTACTACATACATTTCTGGTTGTGCTAAAGCAATATGCCTAAAGAAATGTAAAAATAAATCATCACCTGTTCTTGTACCTGAAATATCAGCAATAGTTGAATATCGTGTACACGGAAATGTACCAATATAAACATCTGCATCATTCTGATCAAGAACTGTAATCTGTGTAATATCTGATTCATTTACATGATGTTTGAAATTCTTTCTCAAAGTGTCGCAACACTTTTTATCTATCTCATACGATTCAATTATGTTAATTCCAGATTCCTCTATTCCTAAATCCATTCCTCCTGCTCCACTAAAATAGCTTTTAGCTGTTATTTGCATCTTGTTTCTCCTTCATAAAACTAAATATCCAAGCTATCATATCAACAGTCCAACCGTTACCAATAGCTTCAAATCTTCTTGTTTTCGGCATTTTCACAATGTTTCCATCTTCATTCAACCCAAACTCCGTATATCCATCTGGTAATGTTTGAAGTCTTTCAATCTCAACGGGACAAGTTTTCTTATATGTTTCTCCACCTAACCAAACGTTAAATTTAGTTTCAGTTCTACACCTTGGAACTGTTGGTGCTTTATTATCCAGAAAATACATCCTATCTTGCTGAGAAAAATGTCCTTTGCCGCTTAAATCATATTTTATGTAATTCTCACATTTGACTAATGTATTTCTAATACGATCATCAAACTGCTTAATTAGTTCAGAATCATCTACAATCACATCCTTTACTAAAATTCCTCTATTTTCTGGTTCTCCTTTTATTGGAATATTCGTCCAATATAATCTCTTGCGCCTCTGAGCTGAAACTAATTGACTGTCTAAAATCACAGGTTCAACACCAAGTTCTTTCGTGATAGCAGCTTGAATTTCTTCACCAATTCCATAATTGTTTTCATATAGAAAATATTTTGGCTTTGATTCATGTAATGCTCTTACATATTGCATGAACAAATTCCATCCTTCACCATCAGGTTTTATTTCTCTTTTCTTCTTAGCAGTCTTAGAACACTTTGAAGAAGCCCAGAACTGGCATGGCGATCCACCAATTAACAAATCAATACCATCATATTTACTAAAATCTTCATCAAAAACATCACCACATTGATAAATGGATGGATAATTATATCTGCTTATCTTGATTGCATTCTGTTCAATCTCATAAGCGTAATAATCTTTAACCTTAAATCCAGCTCTATCCAATGCAATTCTGCCACAAGATATACCATCAAATAGACTTAATACTCTTAATCCATTCTCCGATGAATTATTATTTTCAACTAAATGACTCAAATTCCCTTATTTTATAGGGAGTTGTACAACTACTTTATCCTAGAATTCACCTAAATTCCTTTCTGTAAAATTTGTAATGCTGCGTAAATCGGACATTCATGACTATCCGATAAAAATAATATTTCTTTGTTCTTGGAAATAATTGGGTGATCACCCATAGAAATTTATGATATGTATTAATCATCCCACGAATTAGGATTCATAGGACATTCAGGACATCTACAAATTAATTCTCCATCTTCGTCCATATAATAATCATCACCATAACCACTACATTCATAACAGTAGTCATATGGATCTTCTTCATAATCATCATACATAATTACTCACCTGTATATAATTCTGGTAATGGCATCCATGCAACAACTTTACTCATCACTTTCATTCTTCTTCCACCTGTTCCATATGTATACCATTCTATTTCTTCTTTATATTTATTATTTTTATATGTTGTTCTTATATAATAAGCTGAAAATATTTCATCTCGTTTTGTTTGAATGAGAGCATTTTTTGATTCGTATTTATTGTTATATGATGATTCATATACTAATTCTGCTTCTGGTAAACTATTATTAATTGGATTCCATTTTGGAACATAATGCTCAAGAGCTTGTTCTGCTCTGAATGTAGGAATCAATAAACTTCCATTTGTATATATTCTTTCTCTGTCTAAAAATGAATATTTGTCTAAAAATTGTTTCATATTATTTGGAAACTGCATCATTTCTCCACTCATTCTCTCACCTCTAATTTCTTTAAATCTTCAATTCTCCAAGGTTCCACATCTCCCCATTTAATAAAGTCAAACATATTACCAAATATATCTCCTGCTGCACAGTAATAATTAGAATTATCAGGTACCCAAGATTCACTTTTATCTTCACGTATTGGTTTCTTACCATAAATATAAAGTCGATTATTACCATCTCTTGCAATATATTTGCAGTCAAGTAAAAGGGCATCAAGGAAGTTCTTTTCTTTTGATGTGATTGTAGGTTTTTCTAGGTATTCTGATTCTGACCATTGCTCCAAACTAATATCACAATCATAATCATCATTAAACAAACATTCTATACAATCAGTTTCAGGACAACTAATAATTTCACCTGTTTTTGTTACTCCAAAATGGTTTCCTTTACAAGCAATATCTAAAATTTCTTTAGCAAATTTTTCTCTATTCTTCATTCGTTTACATCCTCATCTTTCGGCATCTGAAAATCAATATGACCATTAATATAAGACTCTTGAATAAAATCTAACACTTTAATTGCTTTTTCTTTGCTTTCATAATGTCCTAATCTTACAGAACTATTTGCATATGAGATTTTAATATCGTTCGCCCCACTTGCAACAATTGTTTTACCAGTAATATCGACTAATTTTGTTCTATCCTGACTTCTAATTAACATATAAATCCTCCTTAAAATTATCTTTGAAATGCCAATTTCTTCTATTCGCTCAATTTCTTACCACACATGGGGCAATAATTAATTTTAACAACCAATCCATTTGAATCATATCCATGAATATCATATCCGTATGCAATAAGTTTTCTAGGATATTGAATTGCTATACCATAATCATCAGTTTCGCCTATTACAAGCGGAATACCTTTATCACAATATTTGCATTTACTCATTTTTTTCATCCTTTATAATTCAATACTTGCTTTTTCCAAAATACATTTTCATCATTAAATTACTTTTTAAATCCAGAACAATACTCAAAAGCATCATCATTGAATACAATAACTTCTTTATCACTCATACCACAAAATTCCATTTCATATTTTCTGATATAATTATCCATAGATTTCTGATGCATCTCACCGAAAAATGGATATGGAAATGTACTCACTTCATGATTTTTGACTTTATCATAATCAATTCCTTTTGACACACTGATATATTTATTGAATGCTTCTTCATTAATTCTTACCCAATCTATAATTGAGTTTATATTGAATGTATAAGCTGTTTCTGATCCTCTCGTGTACGAAACAAAATTAATTACCAAATCAGTCCAGGGATCTTTCTTGCTTCTGAATATCATTCCTGTCTTATATTTCTCTTTATACTTTTTCATTTACCCCTCTCATACTTCATTCTTCTCTCTACTTCTTTATCATTTTCTTTATCATTGAAATATTTATAAGCTAACATCATAGGATAATCAGAATCTTTAGCTCTTGGATATAACATATATTCACACCAATTAACTTCTCCATCATCTTTCACCCAACTTGTTCCTTCAAATAAATTAAAAAAAACATTTTGATATGAATATTTTTCATTCTGCACACGATAATCTTTGATAATTGTAGACTTATTATATCCACTGATTTTTACAAGAATATCATCAATCATGACTCTTTTGCCTAATCGCACAAGCCACCTAATAAATTCTCTATATGTCTGATCAAATTCTCTGTCTCTTAATGCAGCATCTACGACTAAGATGTATTCATCTTGCGTACGCAACATCCCTCTACTTCTTGTTCTGTTACCATACCAATCAGTCAAATTATTAGTTCTTTCTCCAAATTCATCACAAGAGCATGAACTATTGTGACCATTTTTCTGAATCACATATACATCCATATCTTTCTCTGAACCAGAAACTATCGGTAAATGCGCCAGGACGGTATCGAGAATGTACCTTTTCTGAGCTTGTGTACGCCCTATGGGAGATACTGTTATCGTTCCTGTTATATAAGTCCAATATGACATTATAATCACTCACTTTCGTTATTATCTTATGGTTGATTGAAGTAAATTCTGTCGATAATCTCATAAACTTCATCAACATCAAATGTTTCTACTTCTGGAAAATATTTTCCGTTACAAATTCCACCGTGATAACGACTTGCATTATTATTCAACCTGTCTATTAATTCATTTCTAAATTCAACTGTTGTCACTTTATCGCACCTCCTGAAAGCAAGATTTCATGTACTAATTTTCAATTATAATGTTATCTATAACATCCAACATTTTCCTTACTGTATAAAAATCTCCACTAAAAGCCGCTCCCGTTGTCTTTAATTCATATTTCCATTTAGTTTTGTCTTTTGTACATATAACTGGTGTATTCATATACATAATTGTTCCTTTTGGAATAACAACTGGACAATATTTATTCTTATAATCTTCTTTTAAAACTTTTAACCGTTTTTGACAAAACTTATTGTATAATCTATATTTCATATCACTTTGATACACATAAATCTTTTCAGGTGTATCATCTGAATAATCAATTGGCTTAAACTTATTCACAATAAATAAAACTCCATCTGTAATTCTATAAATATCCTGATAATCAGTTTGTACTACTACTTCAATACAATCACCTCTAGCATTTACATTCTTTGATTAAGTAATTTCTGTGTACTCTCAATTTTTTCAAGTAATTCCTTGTTATAATCATCTGGAATATGTCCTTTTAATAATCCTAATACACAGAATTTAATATCACCTAATTCTTCCATAATTGTCATCTGGTTTTTTAAAATTTGCTGAAATGCTTGGTTCATAAAATAAACCTCCTATATTTAATATTAATTTTTAATTGTTACCTTTGGAAATATCGACTTGAACAAGTCATAGAAACATGATATGATTTTCTACATAGATCACTGGTCTTGATCTATGCCAATAACTCTACTGATTGTCCACAACGTCAGTGGAGTTTTCTTTATGTACAGCAAAACTATTAATATATTCTCTAAACTCTTCAAAATCTTCTTTAGAAAATACTGCTTCTGCATAATAGTAATCTTGATTGAATAAGATTGCAAAAATTTTTCGTAACTTTCTTCCTAATGTTCTAAAGAATCCGTTATCCTGGTCACGATAAAAGTTACCATTCGTATATGTCATATACATATAATCTTCAAAATCTTTATCAATCTTAAAGTGGATTCCATCATCACATCCACATCTACAAGTTAAAATCAACTCTTTACCATCTTCTGTTCTTAAAACCGACACTGCTATATCCTCCTATATCTTCAATAGTTAATTTCTTTCCTGTCAAAACTTTCCAAACATAATTCTGAATACGTTTTTCAATATGTTCTTTTAATTCTTTCTCTTTATCCATCAGTAATCTCCCAAATATCCCGTGACAATTTCTATCATCCATAATAATACATACCATACCACAGGAGCTAAAAAGCATTTTAAAAGCGAAATTGCCAATAATTTGACCGAAAATACTCCTGCTGCAATGGAAAATAACAGATGAAAGACGGGTTTCATGAACAAAAATCCCCATGAAATTATCACATTCGCCACCATCCCACCAAGAAAAACAATCCAACCTAACTTCCTACGAAATTTATGTATTTTTTCTTTATTCATTATTCTCCAATCAGCTCCTTATATGCTTTTAATTTCTCTGCTAACTCATGATTATCACTTGCATATATCTCATAACGTTTTGTCTGATCCATTTCTGTAATCATTTTATCCATCTGTTTCTTAATCTTATCAGCTTCTTTCTTGCGTTCAGCTTTCTCTTTACGTTCTTCTACACGTTTATCATATGCTGATGTATCAACTTTACAGATAACTTCTGCGGTGATATTTGTATTACATTCATCTGGTGTAAGAATTTCTTCAATTGTAAGAATATCCTTATTTGCCTCACTTACTACAATTTTGTCACCTGCTTTATATGTTTCTCCATCATCATAAATTGCATAGAAATATTTCTTTCCATAGCATCCTTCTTTTGTTTCTGCTACTGCATAATATCCTTCTAATTTTGCCATGTTATTATCCTCACTTTCAATTATTACAACATCTTTTTTATATAGGTAAAGAATTATCCCATTGTCAAATTCAACCTGTACAATATCTGCATTTTCTTTAACAATTATCCCCTCTTTATAAAACATACCATAAACATTACCAATGTATTTAACCCTACTCCCTACGCAACTCAATTATTTACACCTTCTTTCAATTGTAATAATAATTTTACGTGGGTATTGTCGTGAATATCGACATCGAAATCTTGTTTGATTTTATTAGATGTGAAAGGTAAGATATAATCTTCAAAATATATAATCTCATATTTATATGTAGGAATTTTACTAAGTAATTGTTCAAGAGTAATTGGAAAATAATTTTCTCTTACTTCTCTATCCCAATTTTCTGTATATCTATATTTCATAAGATAATGAATCAAATTCCTGTTATCTCGTAAACTTCCCCATATTGATTCATAATCCATTATCTGTAATTCGTCTGCTCCCCTGATTACTTTTGTATAATCATTAATATCGCTCTGCCTATTGACTGATCTACTTACACAAAAATCTCTGATAGCTATGTATCCATAATCATATCCAAAAACATTATTCCAAAACTTATCAATTCCATTAATATTTGAATAAGAATATACTTCATGAATCACGCTTGATAAATTTAATAATGTTTTATTTGGGTTATTTTCTTTCAAAGATTCTTTTAAATCACTTACATATTGAATGTTTTCTAGTTCATGAGGTGTCCTTATTCCCGCAAGAGAAATCATATCCTTGCTATTATCATATCCTATATATTGTAAATCTGGCATTTCACTATTCATTTCTCTAATTAATGTGCCATCAGCACATCCAAAATCAACAACAGTGTTAATCTTCTCAATTTTACTCATCCAAAATAGTTTATCTGCACTTGATTTCCCCATTCCTGATGTATAAGAATCATAATTCTTAATAGTTTCTTCCACTATTTACACCTCTTTTCTTCTGCTATTTTAAGCCATCTAAGAAGTTTCTCTTCTTCACGTAACATTTCAGAATACATTTTGATAATCTGATCCTGTTCTTTGTAAAACTGTCTCACATATCTTGGAAAGTCATAGCCAAACAACCACAGAATTATCTTTCTCTTAATCCATTTCACTCTTATACTCCTTGTTAAATGCGTAATCACTACATGTCCAAGGTTCTCCATTGTATACAAAAGCATACATTCCAGTAAATCTCGGATGTGGTTTTACGTCTACGACTGCGCCTTGAACTTGTTTTGCCACACCTATGTTTTCTCCTTGCTTAATATGTTTAATCATTCCAGGTCAATATCCTTTCCATCAAAATCAGATAAGTCAATAGTCCATTCATATTTATCAGTTTCTTCGTTATAATGTTTTACGTCTGTCGTAACAACCCAATTCATAATCTTTTTAAATAAGTTCTCATCATAATTACATTCTCTATTCCAAAATAAACTATTGCTAAATATGTAATATAGTAATGAATGCAACTTATTGTCTCTATGATTCTCCAATACCCATTCAACCATAGGAAATAAAAATATCTGATTAGCAAGTTGATACGTAATGTCAATGTCATCACAATAATATTTGTGATAATATTTATTCATTGCATCAAACACTGAACCATACTTTTCGTAATTGTATCTTCCCTTACAAATAAGAAATATCTCTTTAGATAATTTTTCTTTCTCCTTATCCATTATAATTCTCTCCATAGACTGCAATCTCCGGTTTACCATTTTCATCTAACACATAATATGGCATTGTAGAAGTTGAATATGAACGCTCAGTATATACACAATTTTTGTATCTTTGTCATACATAAATATTTGATCCGTAGCATTTGTGTTACTATCTGTATAATGATTTCTTTTAATTTCTATAAATTGTCCATAAGAACTAACCTTTTCTCCACTGTCATTTATAACTTCATCACCGCCACATCCTGCAAACGAAAGTGCCAATCCCGATACAAGCAATCCAATTAATAGTTTCTTAACTTTCATTCTGTCACCTCTCGAATCTCACATTCCATCGAATCACTTATTATCCTATTAAAAACATTCCCGTGATAAACAACGAAAATAATATACACATAATAATAAAATCACCGATAGCCAAAACAAGTCTCTTTCTATCATCAAGAATATCGAGTCTTGAAAAAGACATACCAATTGTAAAAATTAATGATAATAGTATTCCTATCAATAATGATCCTATATAAGATTTCATATCTAACCTCACATTTCTACAATCCTATACAATTGTCTATTCAGGTAATGTCCAAGTAAATAATCATTATCAAGTCCAGTACCATGATAAAATTCTTCCGCAATTCCACCACCTATAGCACATAACGTATCCATATCACACTTCAACGAAAATACATTTCGCAAGAAACTTTCATAATCATCACTTTCCAGAAAACATCTTATTGCAACAGGTACACTTCCTTGACAAGTTTCGTTCCACTGATATGTCTTTCTATAGTCTTCAATCTTATATTCAACACTATATTTGTATTCATCTTTTGGATAGTATTTCTTTACATATTCATAAATTTCCTCTTTAGTAGCTCCTGTTCTTTCCATATAAATACACATTGCTGTTACAACCGCCCCTTTAATTCCTTCTGGATGATTATGTGTACACTCAGCAGACTTAGTAGCCCATTCGATAACTTCTTTCTCTGTATTGAAGTGTTCTCCGATATAAGAACATCTCATTGCAGATCCATTACCAAAACTTCCGTATGCGGTTTTATCATCGTATCTTAACCATGTTTCAAAATTATTTCCATATCCTGCATTTGGATATTTTCTTCCCCATTCTCTGTATGAATCCGCAAAAGATTTATTATTAAGAATTGCTAATTTAGCAGCGAGTGTCATTACTGTATCATCTGTGAAATAACATCTATCAGTAAACAATTTGCAATTCTTCCAGTCTAAATCAATCGGTCTACCAAATTCGTATTGTGAACCTGCAATATCTCCTAAAATTGCGCCTATAATAGCCATAATTTTAATCTCCTTTTATTAAATTACATTTTATTATAACTCATTAAACAGTGATCCCATTCACTAAATCATTCCATGATTCTCTAAAATATCTCATATTTTGAATTACTATTTCTTGAGCTAATTTCTGTTTATTATGTTGGATGTTTCCTTTTATCACAGATCCATCAATCAAACTACAAACGACCTCTTTATTTTGATATTGAATATGTACATGAGGTATATTATGACCTTTTTCTTTTGGATGAATAATTATTCTGATTCCAAATTTTGAATAAAGTAAATTAAAAAAATTACTATCTTCAAACACATAGATAAAGAATCTTAACCAATAATAATCCATAATATCTCCTTTAAATGAACATCAAAATTAATTTGAAATCACGATTTTAAATATCAAAATGTACTCTTTTGTCTCCACATTCAAAACCTGTTATTTTATCAACATCCAACCAACCTACAAGATTTTTAATACAATCACCTATATATTTATAATATTCAATTGCAAATGTATGAGTATAAGATGTTGGTATACATTCTCTTAGGATGATAAATTCAGTTTCCTTAAATTGTGTTGTCTTGATTTTGATAGACATATATTGCTTTTTATTCTCATTCCAAAAATTCATAATTGATTCAAAAAGTTCTTCTGTATTTTTCATTTTAACTAACCTCCTCAAAGATATTCCCAATCTGATGTCCAATCATCTTCCTGTCCTTTATCTTCTTACATTTTGTGCATCGGCATTTTCCAATTACAACTTCCAATCCGCTGTAATCATACTTTAAATGTCGTGGTTTCTCTAGTAGTACCCAATTGTGATCACACATTATTTGTTCCATCCTTAGTATCATATTTTAGTAATTCTCCATCTCTATAAATCTTTCGTGAACATACCTTTTTGATACATAAATCGGTGTCAAAGTTAGATTTTAATTCCACTTTTGTTACAACAACAGGGGCAACACCAAATCTTGTACCACAATAGATTACATCACCTTTTTGTAACATAAGACTCATATATCCCCATGTTTGCGGTAATCTCCAAACGTATTCTTTATCGTCTTTACTATTAGGATGTTTCCCATATACATAAGCTGTTGTCTTTTCTTTGTATGTAATGACATGTTTAGGCGAAGTTAAACGTCCATACTTTTTGCGTTGTTTATCAGTATAAGTATGTTTTCTTAATGTGATACGTTTTGAATCACCAAATTCTACGCCATTATTTTTAAGTACTAAATACATTATGTAACCATCTACTAAAACATTCTTTTCATCTACTACTATGTACCTATCCTGGTTTCCTGTTTTGTTATAGTAATTCTCACATTTATTATATTTATATGTATTTGGAATACTGCTTTCAAAATCCGCAGAAATTTTAATTTCTGAAAGTCTCATGTTCATATATATTCTCCCTTCTTATGCAACTGCTTTCTTATTAAATGCAATCAAGTCATTTCTCATATTGAGATAGTTCTTTTTCTGATCAACGTCATATGTATTATTTCTATTGAAATAGTCCTTGAACCAATCGTCACAATCTACATCGTTCTGATAGGCATATGCAATAACTCCAATGATGGAATCATGGTTAGCGGCATCGAGAAGTTTTGATGAATTGTCAACGTCTAAAGTAATCGTATCTAAATATTCTTCATAGTCCTGTACATCAAGTTCTGAAACTGCCTCATCAACACAATCCTGTACAAACTTTAATGCAGATTTCATATCAGTATGAATTGTGTTATCAATTACTTCTCCGCTCACATGTTCAATTTCAGTGTTTCCAATCGCTGAATACTCTGTTACTTCTGCGATAGCAGGTTTCTCAGGTGATTCTTCGACCGTTTCTGTATCAAATAAATCATCTTCAACGGTTTCTGGTTCATGTTCTTCTGTGATTTCCTCAACAGAATCTTCGATATGTAAATATTCTTTCATCAGAGTAAACAAATGATTGAATCTTTTTGTTACGGAAGAACGATCCTTTGTTCCTTTCTGCCCATTTAAGCAATCGTATGTAATACCATCAATTTCTTTATTATGTAATGTCTCTTTAAATTCATGAATAAATCCATTAAATTTATCATCTTCAATGTTATATTCTAAGAATTTATCAAATAAAGCAAACCATAAAAATGAATTTTTGTTATTAAAAATATCCGATGTATCACCTCTTAACACATTAGATAACTTCTCCAATGTCAAATAAAAATCAATAAATATTGATTCATTTGCATTTTCAGTTAAGTAAACACACATTTTACCAAAGTCTTTATCAAAATGGCTAAGATATTTAGATGTCATTATTGCTTCAATAATAATTCTTCTAAGTGATCCATTCTTAATATTCGTATTTGAATAACTTGACTTATCACAATCAACCTTAAAGAAGTCCATCTTTAAAATCTTATCTACATATTCAGCATAGGATTCTTCTAATCCTAGCCATCCTGACTGAGAAACGTTCATTGGTCTACATCTGTTGAATCGTGCAATATCATAAGCAATATCTTTCTTTGTACAATTCAAATTGAGCATTACAGGAACTTGATAATCTCTAAATTTGTCTTGTAATTCTTCTGGCAACTGAGAAAATTTCTTTCCACGAATATCAAACGTTTTACTTTCAGGTATTGGAAATCCATCTTCATTCAAAATTACATTGCCATATTCATCTGTTTTGTCGCTCTGATATTCAATCATATATCTCTGTACATTTTTGGAAATTGCAAATCCATCTTCCAGATAATCTTTTAAATTTGTAGAACGCTGTTTACCATCAATTAACCAGTGCATTATAATTCCAGCTTTGATTTCCTCTGAAATTACAATCTGTAAAAGTGAATTACCTTGTAAAATATCAGAAATTAATTCACTTTTTGTAAGTAAACTCCATTGTCCAGAAGTTCTTTGTAATGGATGATTGTCTCTTAATCTGTGCTGTCTTAACTGTTTACTAAGAGATTCTATTGAATAACTGGTAGACTTTGTTCTTTCTGATGTTGTTGTTTTTGTTTCCATTGGTAATTCCTCCTCAATATTTGCATTCTCACATTCTTCCGTCTTTAGAAGTTGTCTTTTTTCATACTCTTTCATATCAGAAAGATATGTATTATATTCTTTGTCCGAAATCTTTAATATGCTTTTGATCTCCGTAGAATTACATCCTTGCATTATTAAATCTGCAATTTTGCGCTCTATACACCCAAGAGAAGCAATATATTTGACTACATTTTCTCCAAGATTTAATAGTTCTCCTGCATCAATACTGCTTTCTATATCAAAATCAGAAGGAATTATATCAATCATCTTTGTTTTTCCATCGTCAGACATGAGATTATCTAATGATGTTGGATAAATATATTCCTTAATTTCCTTTCCATCTTCTATCTTTGTTACGATTTTACAACGCTTTTGTCTGTTTTTTCTTGTAATATGCATCTTAACTTTTCTGGAAATTGCAAAATATATAAATCCATTGAATTTATCTTCATCAAAATCTTCAATTCCTTTATCTAATTGACTTTTGATATATTTTGTAATCTCTAAATTTGCTATAGAATAACATTCATCCCTGTCAATATCGGTGATACCACCAAACTGTTTTAGAATTTTATCTACAACATTATGTAATTTCTTTGCTGATTCTTCTGGTTTATCCTCATTTACTTTATAATAAGATTCCAGAATGTCTTTGTAGTGCATTCGTATCACCGATCCTCTCTGTTGATATGCTGTAATTATGTAATAATTATTTTTTCTCTTTCGTTACGCCTTTCGCATAATCTTCGAGATATTCTTTAGACAAACGTCTGTATTTATATTTAGAATTTGCAATCTTATCAATCACTTTCATGTATTTCCTGTTTTTAAATCTCTCTACATGGTATTGGAAAAGTTTTGCACAATTCCTATTTCTTTTACATATAGCACGTTGACGTTCATAATATTGCAATAAGTAACTAATTCTACTCATTGGCACTGTTCCCAATTTTGTTTCTTCATCTCGGATAAAATGTCTTACGTCAAGAATTTTCAGATCATATTCTTTAATAAGATATTCCATATTCTCAATGTATTTCTCTCTATCAGAAATACAATCAATTACCATCTTAAAGAAATTGCCGATTCCTATATCATTCATAGAAAGTTCTTTCTCTAAAGCAGTTTCTCCATGATATGTATAAGGATTATCATACTTTGGATTTCGCTGATAATCTTCATAGTAATCGTCAAGTTCCGCTAAGATACCGTTAATATCTTCTGGTAGTTTTTCTTCTTCTATTGGTTTAGGTTGAGCAGCGATTTCAGAGACTAGCTGAACATTAAAGTGAAATTTTCTCAATGGTTTAGGAAGATTCTTGATAATGTTTTTTGCTTTATCTTCTGAAAATCTTTCTGCAAGTACCTGACCGCATGTTTGAGGACTACCATTTGAATCTAAACGGATATATTGCTTGCCGTTCGTAATTAAGCAATCCAATTTACATCGCCCCTTTCATTTTTATAAACGTTATTTATCCGTTTTGAATGGAAATTGTGGGACTTGAACCCACGACCTATAGTTTATGAGACTATTTCTCTAACCAACTGAGATAAATTTCCATAAAATACTTAAAAATGCGTACAAAAACTACGATGAAAGCCGACTTTCATTTGTAATATTTCTCTATATTTAGTTGTAATTAATTGGAATAATCGCAGAAACGCTATGATTAATAAAGATTTTGCTTGACATTTTTTGCCAAGAGTTCTAAACTAATTATAACATATTAGATTATTCCAGTAATCTTCTATGTTGTGTGTTGTAAGGATCTTATCTCATATGGTGTTCCAGCACCGAGATAAGATCCTTACTTTTTTTATTCTTGTGAAGATGTTTATATGATATACCAAACATTTGTTTGTGTCAATACTTTCCAGAACATTTGTTTGTATTTTTTCGATTTTATATTTTCATATGTCCCTTCTCAGCAAATAATATTGTTTTCTCTTTATTTTTATCTTGTGTTTTTAACGTAGACATTATGAAGTTTCTATTATATGTGATTGGAAGTCCAGTTGTAATAGCTTTAATTCCACAAGTTACACTTATTGGAATAGCTTCACAATCAGGCGATCTCGTATCTAAATCAAATGAGGAAAATAACACATTCTCTCCACCGTTTTTCTTATACTCAGTTAATAATCTTATAGCTTCATCTACGGACACAATTCTTCCACTCATGCTAATTCCTCCACTCTGATTTTCTTTTTACCATATAAGTTTGCAAGGAAACATTTTTCTACTAAAAGTCTATCCTCTTCATTGTCAATATTTCCCCATTTTTCAACTACATCACGCTTATCAATGGTAAAAATCTGTTCCCCTAAAACCATTGAGTCACATTTTAAACCATTAGATTTACTAGCTTTAATTACTTCGTGAGTGGGCTGCTCAACCTTTTTGATTTTACTGGTCAAGCACATGACAATCAAAGTAGGAGCAAACTTATTTCCAGAATCATTCTGGATTACAACAACAGGTCTTTCGATCTGCTGAACGTGTGATTTAGCTGATGTATTAACATTTGTTTTGACATAAAGAATATCAAATATATTAAACTCCATCATATCGTGTGTGCAGCTCCTTTCTTTATCTTATGAGCCTATTATATTACTCTTTAGATTAGATGTCAAGATATAATCTAAAGATTTAATCTAAAAATCAATTTATTTATCTCAAGTTCTATGCTATAATACAATTTAGATACGGAGGGATGTATTATGATGAAACTTGAGGTTAAAAGGTATGTAGATGAGAATTATAAAAACATTAATCAATTTGCTGTCGCACTTGGAATAGGCTACCAAGCAGCTTGTAAAATCTACAATGGCGAAACTACAAAAATCGCATTTGATACACTTGAAAAAATGTGCGAATTATTTAATTGTACCCCAAATGATTTATTAATTTCAACTAAGCAACCGCAAAAGAAAAAGAATATAATTAGGGTTTATCATTCACAAAATCAGAAAAATAATAAAAATAATACTGACGCTTATGTATCTGACTCTAATAATGAACTCAAAAAGGCAATAGACAAAGCAACGCCAAATATAAATCAAATATTCTATAATATAATGTTGGATGTATTAAACTCAAACAAGAAGGACGATGATAAATAATCATCGCCCATACATACGCAACATAAAATTTAAAAAGCAACCTTTCATCCAGTTATTCCAAATCATTGATAAGTTTCTTAACCCTATCAATTTCTTCTGTTGTATGTGGTGTTCCACCTGCGTTCATGTCAATGTACCATTGTAATACTTCTCTTTCTGTTTTTAAATCATTCACATTCAATTTAATAGTATGGCTATTTAGCATTGCCAAATCCGTATATTCACTGAAATATGATCCAAACACTTTTATTTCGTTATTAATAAATCTACAAATGGCGGTCAATCTCTGCAATCCATCAACACATACAAACTCATTGTATGCTCCATCTGGAACTGACCAATGCCATGATGGACAATTAAAGTATATAATATTTCTGCTTTTACCACCTTTGAGAAAGAACTCCAACCATGCGATCTGCTGTTCCTCTGTCCATATATGTCCTCTCTGAAAATCTGGGTTAAGCTGCAAGTTCATATCTTCTTCCATGTCTTTTATCCATCTAGGAACTCTACTGATATTTACATCACATTGATAGTTACCATCTCTTGTAAACTGTGGTATATCACCAAACTTTGTATACTTCATAATGTTTTCCTTTCTTTGAAAGCTGGATTTCAATAGTTCATGCAACTTCCAACATAATACTTCTCATTTTAACTAAAATATCTGTATATCCATTTATACGTATAAAAACACATTTATTAATTTTGGCAATTCTTTCTTTTCGTAAATCATTGTCTTTTTGTTTTTCATACGAATAACTAGAATTAAAAAATTTAACATCACCATTATGTTGCTCTCCGTCATATTCGATTATGTATATGTTATCATTGATTTTTGTAACAAAATCAAATCTAAGATTTCTTTCAGTATAATCATATACTAATTTTATATTTAATGTTTTGCATACATTTGGCATTGTTACATTAAAACAATATTGTATATTAAACATATCAAAATAATTAATAATTGCTTTCTCACCGAAAGATATGCTTCCATTATTTGGTCTTCTCAGCCCTATTTTTCCTTCAACAAAATGATCATATCTCATATGTTCACGAATTATACCATTTTCAAATTCTACATCTATATCAAGAGAGTTTCTGTATTTAATTATTTTACATTCCATTCCGTTTTTCATAACTTTAGAAATCCCCACACGTTTATTTGAAGGAATCCCTCGTTTACTCGTAAATGGAAAGTTCTCATTACGGATACTTCCATTTTTGAATTGCTTGTACGTTTTGTTCTTCACAATCGTACCATCTTCAAACATGATATTTATATCATTACATCCGTTATAATATATTATAGTAGCATTCATTCCGCAATTCATTTCCCTTGTTTCACTTAACCTATTATTTATTATTACCACCTCAATTTACATGAATTTACATGAAAGTCGAAATTCATTATAATATCTTATTCCACAATGATACTTTAATAATTTCATCTATTTCTTTATCTGTAATTGGTAACAATTTCTTAACTTCTTTTCTACCTATATCTGAAAAACATAACGCTTCCATATACGCATCCATAGATATCAATAAATGCCTTTCTTTTAATATAGGTATTCTCTTTAACATTCCAAGATGATCGTCCTCTTCCATAACGCACATTCGCATATTATTTTTTACTACAATATAAATAACTTCGTAAATGTCTAATTTCGCACCAGGTTCTCTGTTGTCATAATAATTGATAAGCTCATTAATATCTTCTTTGTGTCCCACAAAAAACAACTTTCCATCTGGAAATCCAATAGAAAAAGTACCTATATTAAGCATATTCACACCTCCATAAATTCAGTCTTTCATCTTATTCTATCTCAATAAACTCCACCATATCCATATCAATAACTTCGTTTGTACTTGGGATTATAATTGATGAATTGTCATCACCAGAAATTGCTCCATATTCGCCTTTGTTTAACACGTAAATTCCAATAGTGTATTTATATAGATATTGCTTTAATTCTTTTTTATTTATTCCATATGGCACTTTTACTTTGATTGTATCACTGCTATCAACATACTTTCTTGCATATTTATATTGGACACTAAACTTTTTATCTGGGTATAATTCTTGTAAAAGCCGTTTTATATTTCTACATTCTTCCTTCATTATCGCGCTATCTCTTCCAATAATTCATCTCTCATACCTTGTAGATACTCCAAAACATCCAATCTGCCACCGTATCTACAATGAATTTGAGTTAATTTCCCTTGATCGTATAACCATCTAGCAGCCGCATATCTATGCCATCCATCTATAATCACAGCTTGCGGAAGGATTTCATTGTTGATGCATTCATTATCAATCTCAATATCTCTAATTTCTTCTGGATGATTGATAAAATAAATAATTCTTCCAATATGCCAATCTCTTGATCTGTGTTCTAATACAGGATAATTCCATGTATCACCATATGGTTCAGATATTTCAGTAATACATTCATGTATTCCAATTGATATATCATCTAAATCAATCTTTCCACAATCATCCCACTCCCAGTATTCAGATGGTAGAAAGTCAATGAGCCTATCAATTCTTATAATATCTCCTATATATTCTTCCATTATTAAATCACTTCTTTCTATATTTTACTTCTGTATAAGATTCATAGCCTTCTTCCACTTCATAATTGTGACTTAATTGTTCATATCTTTCTACTTCTTTTTTAATTTCTTCATCTGTTGTATTATCATCGACATAAAATTCATAATTATATGTCCCCAAAGGTCTTACGCTAATATATCCAGATACTTTTTTCATAATGCATATTCTCCCTTCATTACTCTTTACCATACTTCTTCGCACATTCTATACAATAGAACTGATTTTCTATGCCATCACAATAGCCATCATCATAACTACCTTTAATACATCTCAAGCTACTAGAAGATTTTTCGTCTCCATGTTGCTCAGTAAGTATGAATTTACCACACTTACAACAATAAATATTATTAATATCAGGCATTATATTCACCAACTCTCTTCAAAATTTTTGTCACTTCGCCAACACTTATACAGAATCTTTTGGCAACATCTTTCTTATCACCATTTTTGTTATAAGCGTTAATAACATCCTCATATGTAAATTCTTTCTCAACTGGCACATTCATAAAGCTATCCATCATCTATATACCTCCAAAATCTTTCTATAATATATTTCTCTGTTGATCTCATTCATTACTCCTATTCTATCATGATACACGTATAGATTCCACCTTAGATAATAAGTCTTTTAATGTATCCGCATCTACTTCTGCACTACTTTCTCTACCAGATTTAATTGCATCTAACAGAATATCTCTTAAATCATTAGTTTTCATAGCAATTACAGGAGCATTATCAATAGCAGATTTTACACCGTTATCTATATCTTCAATTCTCTGTGCAACACTATTAAAACATTTTCTTGCCTTCTCTCGCATAACACCGATATATCGTTTCGTTGTCTCAGTGTCCGTATGTCCGTATACAGTTTGTAAAATACCTAAACAATCAGGATCATACTTATTAATCTCATGCGCAATATAGCCAAAACTCTTTCTTAAAGAATGAGTGCTTACATTCTCAATACCTAGATAATCAGCAGCTTTTTTAAACTGGTGTCTGTATGAAGCTGCTTGTTTCTTTATTTCCTTATCATATTCTTCTTTGTTTTTTGCATAAGTCTTTGCTTCTCTAGGAAAAATATCTTCATTAAGATGTTCTAATGGATTAATATTCTCCATAGAACAATACTCATCAATATATTTCCATGTGACATTAGAGACAGAAATATCAATTGTTTTATCTGTCTTCTGTTCAATCAAAGTATTTAATACTTCTTTTCTTCTTCCATTTTCATAGTAAAAGTCACTCCATTTTAATGATAAAATGTCTCCGATACGTCTTGCTAACAGGAATCCAAACATCGTAATTAAAAATTCCTGGTGATAATGATTATTTCTAAAGTAGTCAATCATATTCTTAATATCTTCTTCTCTATAAAATGGATCAACTTCTGTTTTCCCACGCTTCTTAGTTTTCATTGTAATTTCTGATACAAGATATTCACCATCATCAGACATATATTTAATCCATATCTGTGACTTATTATTGGAATATTTCAATGTATCAATATCATCTTCATCTGTTTCAATCGGAAGATATTTGTTTTCTTCTAATACAGAATCAATTTCTTCTAATGATAAAACATGATCCAAAAGTCTTTCTCTAATATCATCAATCATCTTTGCCATATCTAATACCTCTCACTCTGTCTTATCTTCTCTAATTTCTCTTTCTTCTTGTTAAGATGTCGCACTCTTGCCCTTGGTCTGTACTTGTCACATTTCTGGCAATAATGCCAATGGTTTGCATCTCTACCTTTCTTACATTCACCCATACAGATATAGTACAGACAAGGTGTTTCTCTGTCTTTCGCCATATTGGTTTCCTCCGTATTTTATTTTATTTATCATTTGGAAGTTACGACTTGAAATAGTCCAGAAAATAAGTTATAATAAGTTCTGGATATATGTCATTTATGCATTATCCCTATCTTTAGTAGTGTAGGTTATCGCTTTGGTCGGTTGAGAACCTACACTATTTTTATTTCTTCCAATATCCATATAAGCAGCAATCACCAGAATCCCATTTATCATAGAAATATCCATCAACTGATGCAACTGCGTGATTTGCTACGCTTAAAAAGTATGTACCTTCTTTATGATCTTTGCTGAAACTTTCTACCGTAGGACGTTTAGATCCTTTTTTATTACTAATCCCCACATATTCAAATCCATGTTCCTCTAAATATCTCTTATAACAAGGCTTACTGTTTGGATTACATTGAATGTCCCTTGCAATCGGTAATAATTCATCAAAAACTTCCAACCATGTCTTATTCATTACTTTACACAATGCACGAATAACACAATCACTCTGATTATCTTTCTTGTCCTTATCGTTTGGTTGAAAGTATTTATAATGTTTACTTGTCATTTGATTTTACTCCTTTCTCTTAACTTGATTATATTATAGCATTAGTACCATTGTATTTCAATGGGTATTAGTACCAATATTCATAATTGTTATTTGTTATATTCATACAATAGTACCATTGTATTTCTTATATAAAAATAAGACACCTATTAAGATGTCTTATTTCTAATTGTCTCTTTCCATTTTTTCTTTAATAGCTTGCCTTATGAAACCTGCTTTTGTATATCCCTTTTCTTCACAATAAGTCGCAAGAGTAGCAGCTTCTTCTTTTGGCATAGACAGTTTAACTTGTGCATATGCCTTTTTAAAATAACGCTCATTGGCTTCTTTTTTTGCTTTTGATACTGTTATCTTAACCGCCTCCCATCATATCTCTTCTTATTATAAAGGAAATCTGCTCACGTAGCAAGTAATTATTTATCCGTTTTAACCACATATCACCGCATTTATACGGTGATGTACGTCCGTTACCGCTAAAAAAGTCCTATATTTTTCCATGAAATGTCTGATTTATCGTGTCATAAATACTACATTTCCGACTAATTTTTCATTTTCCATTTCTTTTATATAATTTTCAATGACGGTAATCTTAACCAAATCATCTAAATTTGTATAAATCACAATCATTGGAATAGGTAATCCTTCGTTATCTCTTACTTTTTCTTCTAAATTTTCCATCACAAACTTACAGAAACTTATAGGATCGCACTCTGTATCATACGTCATATAAGCATCCAGATAACTTGAACAGAAGTCACCATAAGAATAAATAGTAGATTTATTATATTTTTGAATTGCATAAGCAATTTCAGATTTCTGTTTTTCTCCTGTTACTCGAATCATCTTTTCACATCCAATCAAAAATTTATAATTTCCCGTTCACAAAATTCATCATAATAAATGAAAAATTTTCTTCATATTTCTTTTTGCTCACAATACATAAAGTCATCTAATGAATCAAAAAGTTTCAAATCATCATCTATATTTTCATGAAAACCACGATGATAAGCAAATTTTCCAATCCATTCAATAACTTCTTTTCTGTTTTGTAAATAATCTTCTTTTCGCATCTTTCTAACGTCATTTAATTGTTCACTTGTTAATGATCCGTTTCTAGTAAAAATCATACAATATCCGTCTTCTACAAAATCATGTAGTAGATGGCATGGATACCAGGATTCACCAATCCTAAACTCATACATATGATTATAATTTCCGTTAGCTTGTTCAACAGTCATTCTTATAACTCCTTGAAAACAATCTTTCATTTTATTCTCTAATTGTTTTGTAATAACTTCCAAACCAGACATGCACCGGAGGATTTTTAGCTCCTGGTATGAAAGAACCGCTTATCATTTCCATACATTGACCAGAATCATTCCAACCATCTGATTCCATTTCTTTTTTATGTTCCATCTTTTCTTTTTCTGAATCATAATAATACTGTTCTATAAACTCTGTATATTTATCTATACAGTTATCTCCGTCCCATACAAATTTGGTTGTATTATTTTTCATTTTAATTCTTTTCACGTAATCATCTCCATTCTATATTAAAAACAACTTAATTTCATAACATTACCCATAGATTCCTACTATAATATTCTCTTCTTATATGAGGAATATCATTGTCAATTTTCGATAATTCAATCTTTTCAAAAATTACATTTTTGCAGCCATCCATAGTTCTGTTTCCAAATCTATTTTTAGTACATTCAATTCCATTTGATGATTTCTCAACCATAACAGAAGTCACTTCTCGTAAATGTTTGATTTTTTTTGTTTCTTCATACGTCATATAGATCACATCCTTTACAATGAAAGCAATTTTTATTTAATTAATCTGCATCACTGAATCAAACGCTACTCTAATAGTTGAATCTGATAATTGTACTTTCAACCATTCTTTATTCTTTGTAACCCCAGTAACTACACCATAATCGTTTTTGTGTGAGCTTGTTTTGCTAATAATTTTCACCCAATGTCCTATGGTCTTCATCTGTTCTTCAGATAACAAAACTTCACCTCCTGTATAAAAGCAATTTTTCAACCTCGTTTTGTTTTATACTTTGCGTATTTCGACTCTCCATTGCATCCTTTATATAATTTCCGTAAAGCAGATCCCAACCCATTCTCCATGTCTTTGTCTACTTGTTCATATGTTTCAGATGCTTCGCCCAAAATTTCTACTGCATCAAATACATAATCTCTAACCTGTTGTAATTCTCTATCCGTAAAATAAATACTTCTTCCCATTATATATCCTCTCTGAAACCGTCATTTTATTACTGATACATCAATAACATTAAACCCTGCGTCTTCCAAATCCTGTTCAACACAATATCTCAATGTTTCTTCTGATGATTCATTATCATAAAATTCTGCTTCTACTTCTACTCTGAGTTTAGCTTTTACTTTATTTGGCTTATCCATTATTCTTGACATCTATATCACCTCTTCCAATCTCCCCAGTAAATCATTTTTTACTTCAATTATCGCATTCATCCTACCTTTAATCTGTAAATCATGTGGACTATCAGTATTTTTTAATAAATCCTCAAGCCTATCAATTTCTGTATCAAGCTCACCAATATATTCTTTTATCTTTTCTCTCATATCTGGTTTGTTGCCAAACCTTTTCGTTTCCGTATAATAGGTAAGATTACCACAATATTGCAAAGCTGCAATTGCTTTCTCAAAAGCTCTCTGTTCAGCAGGATTTGTATGTTGTTTTGATATATCTTCTATTATTGCTATTGCCTGTCTATTTTTCAAAGTATTATCTTCGTTATGAAAGTTAAATTTCATCAATAAGTAATATGTGTTTCTTTTGTTATTTTCTCAACAAGTTCATCCAATTCTTTATATCTACTCAATAAATATTTTAATTCTTCGATAGTTATTTCTCTTTCTTCTTTAGTTACATCATCACAAATACATACTTTCCCACTACTCCATGATGTGATGTTTACTCCAAAAGTAGTGTTATATTTTTTATTCAAAAACTCTCTTTTCAAGATTGAATATTCATCATGTTCTAAGAAATATTCCCTTTCTTTATTTTCACATTCTTTTAGTTGTCTATGAAAAACTTCATCAACATAATCATCGTATATATCATATGCACTTTTTATATTGACCGATTTAATTGATCGTCCACCAATAAATCTTATTTTTCCATAAGTATAAGTATCATCAATTAATTTTCTTGTATCGTTTCTTTTTATCCAGGATTTTAGCGAAACAGTTTTTACATCTCCCCATTTGTCTTTTGGTAAATTTTTTTCATCTTCTTTAAATTTCTCAAAAAGATTTAATATATAACTCAATTTCCCATCTTGTAAACCATCAACGAATGCAATTTTATCTTCTCTCGATACTGTATGTTCACAATCATAAATTACACCTTTTTGGTGGTATAATTTTAATTCTTCTATTTTCCACTCAAACATAAAAACACCTCCTGAAACTTAGGTTTCATCATCTAAATACTTTTTCTCCAAATATTTCTTCTGGTTCTCGTTCCTCAAACTCTGACCATCTGATTTCTTCTGTATTAAAATCACTTTCTGTACATTTATCATCATCAAATAAAGAGATTTCTCCCTTACTATATAAATTCCATACCGCTTTTGAAATATTCTCTTTTGGATCAAATGACGGTAAATCATCTTTATGATTTTCAAGCCATTGTTTCACTTTCTCTACATCTTCGTCCGAAAGATGAACTGTATACCATGTCATCCCAATTACTTCTATGTCCATTCCCATAATATTTACCTCTTAACATTATCTTCTATATCTTTCATGTATTTTCTCTGTGAAAAATTTCATTCATCTGTAACATTAATTCAAGCTGCTCAATTTCCGTTTTCAACTTTTTCATTACCAACAAATCGTTAATTGTATTATCCTCATAGGTGGGAGAATCCATGTTTTGTATATTTATTTTGAAATATTCCTGTTTCTTAGATAAATCTTCTTTCAAAGAATTTATTCTTGCAACAATCCATTCATTCATATTTTCACCCCATGAATCTATTCTTTCATTTGCTTCTGTTTTCTTCTCTGTGCCTTTTTATGACTTTCTTCAATAATCTTCCAACGATCAGGATGTTCTTTTTTAAACTCTTCTATAAATCCACCGTATATTTTTTCTTCCGCATCCTTTCGTGCCGCTATTGCGCTTTCTATAGTTGAATAAGAACCTAAATGTATAATATTGTTTTGAAATCCAATATATGCAGTCCATTTTCCACTTCGCTTATTAAAAGACACTCCTCTTGTTCCAGATGTATTATTTTTTGATTTTGTTTCAGCAATCATTGAAAACACCTGCGTGTTATTTTCATAGCCTTTAGATGTTGTGTTCTTCCACCCTTCCTTCATATTTTCTGATGATTTCTCTGACACAATACATCCACAAGATTTTGTGCGATTGAATTTATTCAATTGAATTTCAAATTCTTTCCCGCATTTAGGACATTTACATAAGCATTTCCACATTCCTTTCTCTGTCTTATATGTACGTCTAATCAGTTTAACACCATAATCATTAATTCTATTTGATAGCTCGATACGTCTAATACATCCGCATGAAGTAGTACTACCATTTTTAAGTGATTTATATAATGTTGTTTTGTTTCCACCGCATTCACATTTACATTCTGCGTATCTGCGTCCATTCTTTTGAAAATCACTAACAATAGTTAGCTTTCCGAATTTCTCTCCAACGTGTTCATTCTTAATAATTTTTGAATTACGACAATCTTCTGAACAATATTTAGGATGTTTGGGATGTTCAGCATAAAACGTTTTCCCGCATACGGTACATACCATAGGAAGCATCTTATTCTTTTCCGTCATATCCGCTCACCTCTGCTTCACACTGAAATCCAAAAAGAATGTCGTCATATAGTTGATCTGTAATCTCTTCGTCCATCAAATCAGTTCTGTTTTCAAGTCCCAATTCTTCATCAAGACTTGCGTCAATGTCTGATAAGGCTCTTTCTCTGCTAAATCCCATTGCTACAACTTCATTTAATAAATCAATTGTTTTCTTCATAATTATTCTCCAATCTTTTGATATATTTATATTACATTCCACAATGGGACTATTAATTAATTCAACACTTATTCTATTATTTTACCACACATCAACCAATCTGTCACTCATTGACTCAGCTATATATTAACCACTGCTTCCAGATAATTATTTAATCTGTTATATTCTGACATTGCCATAATAATTCCTCCATATGTAATATTCGTGTTATTTGTAAGATTCTTATATCTAATTTTTAAATTTAATATTTCTTTCCTCTAAATAATCAATTAATGGTCTAAAATAAACCTGTGGTTCTTTGATGCTAGAAATATTATTTTTCGCCCATTGAAGTAATTTTTCTGATAATTCTCCACCATTCACTAAATAATTCAATTCAAGAAGATGTAATTTATCTGCTACATCTAATGGATATTTTTCATATAAGTATTTAGATGAAAGCATACATATCCATTCTTTTGCCAAATAAGTTTTCATCTTTAATTTAGTAATTTTCGATTTTGTCAATTCGCTTATCAAATCAATTCCATCTTCTTCCATATCATTTAATCGAAAGAAATTCTGTATAACTTCTATATCAGTTCTGCCAGAGATCTGTTGTTCCGTTACTAAATCTTTTAATGTAATCATTATCTCACTCCCTTTGAAAACTGGTTTTCATCTACTTATTGAATCTGTTTATGAAAAAATTTCCAGCATATGTTATATAAGCTATTTGATAATATTTTTCTTTTTCCCAAAATTCTATGGGAGAAGCACTTATATTATTTTCTTTTAGAATTTCTTTTGCCTTAAATAATTCTTTACTTGTCATATACCCTTCATGAAATTCTCGTTCTATTGTATTATTTATAAATCCAACAGTGCAGCTATAATTAACACTACAAATCCAAAACAAGCAATACATCCTAATGTATACATATTATCTCTTCTCCTTTCCACTTACTACACATAAGCAAGTACACATCATTCCTGTAAGCCCACCAATAATTATTCCAATTATAATACCTGTTATCATTTATTTTTCCTCTTTCTCAGCAAAATACTGTCTTTGTGATATGTTTTGTAGCTTCATAAGTTCTGTGTATTTCTTTTGCAATCTCCTTATTGCTCATGCCTTTTCTCAACATGTTTTTAATGGATAGTTTCTCAAAGTCTGTTATTTTATTTCCATGTCGCTCTGGTTTACCGTTATCTTTCTTCCATTCATAGCAAATCCAGGATGGTTCTGGAAATAATGTTTCCCTTTCGTATTTCTTCCAGTTGATTATCTCTTTATGATTTTCAGCCCATTTCCAAAACTCTGCTACGTCAATCAAATATCGTGTCTGATTTTTCAATTTGACCTTTTTACAAGGAAGATCATATTTATCAATCCATCTCACTATTACGCTTATATCTGAATGAAAGCATTTTGCAAGTGTTTTCGCACTAATTCTTTCCCCGTAATAATGATTCAGTCCCATTTTGCGCGCTTTGTGCTTCACAGAAGATATACTTCTATTCAGAAATTTTGCCGTAGTTTTAACTGATTGATTCAAATACCTTCTATACATATAAGTTTCTTCATCTTTTGTCCATTCTCTTCTCATGTACTACCTCTTAGCTTCTAGCTTTCAATAAAATACAATTTTCATTGTTCTCTAAAACAGTTTTGATAAATAACTCCATTTTCGTTTATGTGTATTTTTGTTACATTTTTTACATCTGCAAAAGTTTCGCCATATAAATGATTATTGATATATTTATAAGCTTTTTCTTTTGCATCTTCTTTATCTTGAGCATATAAAATACAAATTTTACAAAATATTTCATAGCCCGTGTCTATAATTAATTCCACTTTATAAACTTTCACTTTTAACACCTTTTTTGAAGTTTCCAATTCATTTGTTATTCCACTCTTCGTTTATTTCTTCTAATTTCAAATAACATTGTTCATCGTTTAAAAAATCACCACTCTCAGTTGCTTCATGAAAGTCTGGTTTCCAGCTACATTCTGTCATCATTCTTAAACAATTATAAATATTTTTTGCACATTTTTTACAAATATCTTCTGCTTTAAAATCTGGGTTATTAATAGAATTATTCTCGTTCCTATTTAAAACTACTATCCAATTTTCATTATCTTTAATTTCTTTTCCACAAATATCACAAATTATTTTTTTCATAAATTTTCTCCTATTTATGCAGCATTTCTCTCAACCACACATCAAAATTGAAGTTCTCCATATTCTCTTCTCTTTCCGTATAATTCCCGTTATAATTACGGAAACAGTTTCCAGAATCACGTTTATCCTTATCCCAGCATGATACATGTCTATTTGTTCTCTTCATTCTTTCTTCACCACTTCCATATAGTTCTCCCATCATTTATGAATTTATTGTATGTTTTGCAAAAAGGATTAAAACATCTATCTACTAACACAAATTTCCCATTAACAAAATCAAAATACTGTTTTCTGCTTTTCTGTCCACATACATAACAATAAATCATATTATCACTCCATTCTTGATACTGAATTACAAATTTTCTGATTAAGTTTCTGATATATTTCCGCTGATTCATCTAATGCTTTAATTACAGATGTTTCATATGTTAATTTTTCTGCTTTGTAAGCATTATCAATTAAGCAAATCAATCCATTTGATAAAATACTTATTTCCTTTGGTGTAAGTTCCAATTTGATTTTCCCGTTATTGTTCATTTTACTCATTCTGTTCTATCCCATCATTTATAATATTCAAAATATTGTTTAATCCCTCGTTCATATTATTAAAATATTCTTCGATTTCATCACTGGTTATTAATTCATCCTCGATCTTTTCTCTAATTTCATTCCACATCTTTTGTGCAGAAATTAAAACATCTCGTTCTTTTGTTGACAATTTTATTTTTGTTATTTTTATAATTTCCATTTTTCAATCATACCCCTTTAAATTTATATTCTACAAATTAGTTGCATTTCCATCTGCATCATATTTAATTGGTTCAATATGCGCTACATATCCAATGGCTGATTTCTTGTCATAAATTTTCATTGTGCCACCTACTGCAAACTCAAAAGAATATCTCTCGTCATTACTTTCAATCAAGTTAATCAGATGTTCAACTAATGCGTTAATATTTCTTGCTTCTTCTTTCTGTTTTTCGACTTTTGTTCTTTTTACATAAAACTTATGATTAAATCCCCATTGTGAATATAATACTTTTAATGTCTGATCATAAGTTTCTCCAATAACACATCCATCTTCATAACAAAATCCTTTACTGTCATCAAAATAAATATATTCATCTTCTTCTAATCCATCAGAAAATAATTTATCTGTATTTCCTAATTGGACAGAATTAAGACCTGCTTGTAAAGAAATTTCTCTATATTCGTTTGTTGGGTAAAATTGCATATGTATTCCCTGTTCCTTTCTGCAAATTAATTAGTTTTATAAATATTACTTTATGATTCGTAATTTCCTTTTTGAACTTCATTTTTAATGTAAAGTGGAATAATCCCAAATAACCAAAATGAAGTTTGCTTTATATATTGTTCACCAACTTTTGTATAATAACCAGATTGCTTAACTTTTTTAATGTAAAATCTTTCTCTTTTAACTAACATATAACAATCTCCTTTCGATCAAAAATCTATTCTAATTCTTCTATTGAAAATCCATATTTTTCTTCGAATTCATTTTCCCCGTAAGTCTCTAACATATCCATAATATTAGGATGTTGCCAATCAACAAATTCAAATAATTCTTCTGCTACATCTTTGTGTCCATTACATTCTTCTACAAAATCATTTCCCGTATAACAACTATGAAGAACATTTTTAATTTCTTCCTTATTTAATTTTGTATCTATATTAATTTCATTCAAATCAATATCTGGAATATAAATAATATCATCAGTTATTTCAAAATCACTTTTATATATAATACAGTCCTGTCCATCCGAAAAATGAAATAAATCTTTAAGTCTATATCCTTCGATTAATTTTTTCTTTAATTCTTTTGCTGTCATATTTATTATTCCTTTCTTAAAATCATCATTTCATTAACTCATTATATAAGCATCATTATAAGCTGTTTCTAAAGTTGTATATCCGTTTACATGGTTATAATCTTCTTTACAAAATCCGTTTCTCATTCTTCCATATAATCCAGAGTAGTCTTTAACAAGTGTTAATCCATCAAAATACGGATGCTCTATAACTTTCCATTTAACCGTTTTGTTTCTTTTGTTCACTGTAAATATCTGATTTAATTCTACTTTCATGTTTTGTTCCTCGCTTTCTATTTTTGAAATTGTCAAGTGTTCTATCTAGTGCACGTAACGCATCTTTTAATCTTTCTTTATCTTCCATTTCATAATCTGGCGCTTCATCAATATGACAACCATCATTAATCCATTTCTCTTCTAAAAAATTCATACAACTTATTTACACTTCCTTCATAAAATTTTATTTCATCAAAGTCCCAAAATCATCAATATAAATGAAACTATCAATATTACACAAGATAAACAGAATATACCGCCTCTAATCATGTTCTGCTTTCTTTCCTTTTTTGTACATGAAGCCCTATATAAAAAATCACAAAACTGATTATTGCACTTGAAATACTTCTCATAATTTCATCCAATCCTTCTTTTGTATTATAATTTGTTAATTTCTTCTGCAATTTTCTTTAATACATTACCGCCTTCTATTTTCTCAATACTATCTCCATTTTCCCAGATTGTTAAAATTGGATAATCATTATATTGTGGATCAAAATAAGTTTTGTCACACATTTTCTTTCTTATCATATTAATATCTTCTGATATGCAAGCAACGCGCCCTGTGTTGTATTCTTCTAATACATATATTTTCATTTAATTTCCACCTCTCAATCACACAGATGATTAATTCTCTCGTTATAACATTCATCTTTGATATGTAATGCGTAATATAAACAGGTCTGAATATTTCCTATTTCTTCCATTGTCAAATTGTATTTTTTCGCATATTGTTTTTCTTTAGTAAAAATTCCACCGCATAAAAATTCTTCGTCATTTAATATTGCTTTAATAACAGGCATTAATGTATTCGTATTCATAATATTTTTCCTCACTTTCTGTTAGCAAATCGTCGTTTCATTATCTCTGTTCAAAATATTTTCCATTGTATGAATATCCATTAGATAAACAATGCTTTATTGCTTCCTGCTTAATGTGCTCTTTATCTTCATTAGAAATATTCCAATCAACATTGTCATCTTCAAATAACAACCAAAATCTCCATTCTGCATCGTCTTTGCATGGAATATCTATTCCTAAATAGCATTCATCACCTTCATTATCTCTCGTAATACCTAATGTAAAGTCATAATTATCGCAGTATGGTGTAAACACAATTTTAGTAATATCAAACTTTACTTTCATAATCTTCTCCTTATCTAAAGAAACTCTTGTTTCATTACTGCTCACATTCTGTTCTAATTCTTGAACCAACAAAAAACCAATTCTTAGGCTGACTTCTCCATGAATTAGGATCAGCTTCTTTATGTTTATTGTCATATCCGATCAATAAATTATTTCTATCCAATGAATTAATAACTCTTCCATTAATCTTATAATCATAAATGGGTAAATATTCTTTTTCACCTGTTTTATGAATAATAAATCGCACTCTCCAAAAATCATTAATATATCTCAAAAATACATTTCCCTTACCATATTTTGATTCTAAATATTTATATTGTTCTATTACTTCATTCTGTTTTGGTGTAAGTTTCATATTTTCTTCCTCCAATTCTCAATTTGAAATATCTCTTTCATCTGTTAATTTTCTTTTAAACTCTCTAATCTTTTCGCTACTCTCGTAAGTTTCTTTCCAATATACTCACAATGTTCTGCTAAATTAGCGAGATTTATCTTATATCCAAATTCTTTTGCATCATGCATCCATTCTTCAAATTCTTTGACTTTATCATAATTTTCCGCATATTCAATAAATTTATTGATATATTCAAAAATAGTTCCGTCATAGTCAAGATAAATATATTTCTCCATATTATGTAAGCCCTCAAATTTTTCTGTTGACTTATAATTTCCATCATTATTTTGTGTTAAAAAGCAATGCCTAATTCCTTCATCCATGAATATATCATCAATACTTGTATCCATTCCAATTTCCTGAATATTATCACACCAGCTATTTTCACATTCTTCTGGTGCATTCTCTTCTCCATTGCAGATCATATCTCTTAAAATTTCCTCTGCTTCTTCTGGTGAGTTGGCTTCAATTTCATATGTTTTTCCATAAGTTTCGTGATATTCAATACTAAATTTCTTCATCTTTTATACATCCTTTCCAATACTTTACAGCAACGACCCGCAAGTTCTTCCATCTGTTCTTCTGTAATATACTTACATTCTCCATACAAACAAATATAGTTACATATTCGTTCAATATCTTGTCTATCCCAAAATAAACATAATATTTTATGTTTTTCATAATCCTTTAAAGCGTTATCAAGTTCTTGATAATAGCTTTTCTTTCTCCATAATTTTTCATCCTTTCTTTAAATTTTCAATTCGCAAGCACTATTATGACTGCTATCATTCTAGCAGCCACTAACTACAAACGAATCATGCAATATGTAATCCAGATATTTTTAATAATGCTTCAAATGTGTTGATTAATTCCATACGCATTCTTCTTTTAGATGTAACACCTTTTCCACCTATTCTTATACTATCGTCCAGGCGTGTTTTATATTTCTTTCCTCTGGCATCTGTGAACATATCAACCTCTTCTATTTTTCCATTATCCATCTGCATCCGCATAAACGTATGTGTATATGGTTTATTTCCATCTGTATACTCTATAAAGCTTGCTAAATTCTGCATATGTATATCCTCCATCAACTAAATATTGCAATAAGAAATAAAAATCCAAGACCAATACCAACACAATAACCTAACTCATACATTTTAATCTTCTCCTTTAATCCTGTTTTTGAGTATAAAAATAGCCTTATAGATTTATTCTCTACAAGGCTATAAAAGATACATTTCATCGTTAATTAATCTTCATCTGGTTCATCCCATCCGTATGTATCTCTAACTTGTTCTAAAATATCGTCACTGGAAGTCATAGCACTACAACAAAGACATATAGGAATAGTTTTCTGTACACGTTTTCCATTTTTCTTTCCATGATATGTATATTTCCCAATAGGCACTCTATGATTAGTTTTATTACAATACCAACAATTTGACATAACTATTTCCTCCGTTCTTCCATTATGCTACTTTCATCAGTTTATCAATTCTTTCTGATACATCACATGCGTTGATATTAACAGGTAATACAAGATAGGTAAAATCTCCATCGTATGCCATAACAGGAGATTTAGCATTACGAAAGCCCATTCTTGCAAATTCTGTATCAATTCCATTGCATAAATCTTTTATAAATCGTGGATTAAATCCGATCATAAAGCCATCATCTACACCATTTTCCGTTAATGTAATTCTATCAAATGATTCTTCCGTCTGTGACTTCATATAAGACATTACATAATTTCCGATAAACTCCATATACATTGGCTTTCTATGATCCTTATCATATAAAGTAACATTATATTCTGCTGATTCTTTGAGTTCTTTTGTACTTATATTAACCATCATTAAGTCTAACTCATTCAAAATCATTCCATCAACGTCAAAATACATTACATCAACATTTCTAACAATCATCATGAAATCATTTCCAGTGATATATGTTTTATTTTCCACACTTGCCATAGATATAGTGTTCTGTTCACCATTAACTTCTTTCGCAATACAATTTTTTAATTTAATCCAGAAAGTACGCTTTAAATTGATTTCTTTCAATTCTGAATCGTTATTAAATTTTCCGATATTTTCGGACGGGTTACACACTCCCATTCTATGACCATCAAGTGCAACAATTCTATTCTTTGCAATATTGAAATTATAACAAGTCATTGCTTTGTAATTCTCGTCTGCATCTTCAAGATATACTGATAATTTTTCCATCATTTCATAAAAACTTGTATACCTTGAAATAAACCATGTTTCTTCTGGTTCTTTAATATACATCAACGGAAAAGATGTTATATCCCATTCTGAAACAAATGATACGATCTTCTTTCCAGTGCTAACTAATATTTTCTTATCTTCTGAATCGTATGTAATAGTGATAACATCAGCTTTAAGTTTTACGATCTTTTTAAAGTTATCTAGCGCAATACAGAAAGAATCATTTCCAGTAACAAGAACATCTTTATAAATATGCAATTCTTCTTCTGTGTTACTTGCGATAAAGGCAAGCTGATTATTTTCCTGTTTAACAAGTACCGTTTCCAGGATTGGAAGTGCAGCTTTCTTCATTACTGATTTTTCAATTTTCTTAACAACATCTTTCATTTCTTTCATAGTAATTTTAAATTCCATCATTCTTTTAATCTCCTTATAATATGTAATATTTTCTTTCTTATATGTATTCTCTAATTTACTTAATAATCGCCAACACTTTATCTTCCATATAGCCGTTAATTCTACGGATAACCCGTCCATTTTGCTGTTTTCTTTCTGTAGTAACAATTTTTCCATCTGGCACTTTAACAAGATATGTGGATTTAATCCAATGTGACCATTTAGTAGTGCCTTGATTGTAATTTTCCACTAACAGAAGATAACTAGCTTTCCCTTCCTTACGTTCTTTTGTTTCTTTAGTTCCACTGATGATAGCAGCGTGTTCTGTTTCTTCTCTGATTCTACAATGTCCAGATGGGATTCTTTCCGCTTCGGTTCTTGCATTTTCTTTGATATGTTCATAATCTTTCATTGTGATATACTTACTCATTCTTTATACCTCCAAAAATTTTCCACTAAAAAAGGAAACTAAATTGAATTAGTTTCCTTTTGGTATTCTCTGTTATTCTATTCTTCATCATATCTTTCATTAATGACATCTATAATATCATCCAGATACATTTCTTCATTGTATGTTGATTGATTAGAAATTTCTAATATTTTATTATCTATATCAAAATTAAAATAAATACCGTAATCAATTCCTCCTGCATTAATTGTCACTGTCCATTCATCAATGTTATTTACTCCGTTATTTACTTTATTCAAACAATACGCAAGTGAGTTTACACTCCTTTCAATATCCACTGAATATCTCATGTTTATTTCCTCCTGTTCTCACATTCCATAGAAAACACTTTCTTTTCTATTTTTAATCATTCTAGCATGCTGATTTTACAATTCTATAATCCTGTTCTTCCCATCCATCTGCAATAAGATCGTCATACAATTTATTAAATTCTTCTGCATTGTAAATAGTTCCTAAACCCTCTGTAATATCTCGATACTCACCATCTCCAAAATCCCAAAAGACTTTCTCTTCCGTTCCTTTTTTTATTACTATATCCATGTGCTATCCCCCTTTACAATATCTCAACTTCTTTCACATTCCATGTGATTTTTGTTAAATCATCAGAAATTTTCCCATCATAACTCTGATGTGTAGAATCCCATATGAGTTCTACTGTATCATCTGGACGTACACAAGCCCATAAATGATCATGATTTACTTTTGTGATACAGATAATTCCTGTATCGTCAAATGTTCTATGCTTTTCTGCTCTTTCCTGTTTTAATAATTCCATTGCTTTTTCATAATTTGTCATAGTATCAACCCTCCATCACGTTTTGACCTGTTTATATTATTGATTATATTACAATGCTTTTAATTTCACAACACCATTATATATAGTAAATTTTCCATATACTATTAATTCTTCTATTGTTTCGCACAATCTTAAAAGAGCAGCTTTTACCACATTATTTCCGTTAAGTTGTGATAACTCATTGTATAGTTCTGTTTCCGCTTCTTCTCTGTTTTCTTCATCGTCATAGCCATCGGAAAGACAGTCGATAATCTTTCTTGCTAATTCTGAACTATTCATGTTTATTTCCTCCCTTGTGGTTTAATGAACTTTCCAACATTGCCAATAATAATCTTCTTTTGTTGCTATTTCTTCTGGAGTCATATCAGGATTAAACATTTGTGTTCTTCTAATAAAATCTTTGTACTGTTCATTAAAATCATCACAATATGTAATTTCTTCTGATAAAATTCTACCATCATCACTCGCATATTCATAAATAACACTTGATTCATCACTATTGTACGTTTCCAAAAATTTATTAATTGTTCTGCCGTCTTCTGTTTCTGTTAAATAATCTTGTAAACATTCTTTTGTAATTTTAAATTTTACTTCTCTTTCTACATCCAAAGTATCATCAATATAGTTACAAATTTTTAATTCTACAAACTTATTCATACCAGTTTACCTCCTGTTAAAATGTGAATTTCAACCTGTTATTCTTCCGCTAATTCAATACAAATTCCAGGTGTTGTATCATTTTCTGTATATGGGAATATATAACTTATGTCTTTGTTCATAATATTTTCTGGAATATCTAGCTCATTGTTATATCCTTCGCAATAAATAATTGGATTATCTTCTGTTTCCCAACATTGAATTTTTATATATCCTTCAAAATGAACACCGCTTTCCATTAATGTTCTTAATGTCATAACCTTATATTCTCCTATTCTTCCATATCCTGATATGCAAAATTTAAGCGTTCTTCTAAATCTTCAATGCCATCATGTAAACCGATCAATGTTTCATTATCTGCATTGTTTTCCAGTGCAATTTGATATTCACGTTTTAAGTTTGTAAGTGCTTCTTTTAATGTGTTTGGTTTCTCATACTGTCTATACATGATTCACCTCCTAAAATTCCGCTTTCAGCTTTCCATTATACTTTTCAGTATATTCAAAGTCAGGTTCACCGTAATAAAACCCTGTTACTTCTGTACTAATACAACGATTTGTTGCCTTTTCGATTATATCCGACATAATAAAGGTTGCATCTGCTTCTGATGAATAACATCCATACACAACTTTTTTATATGTATCTGCTTCGCCTCCATCGTATGTAATAGTTTTGTTTTTCTTATCTTTAATTATAAACATGTTATTTTCCTCCTTGAAATTGTACTTTTATCTGTTCTTTAACACTCTAACATTAAAATAATGTTGAGTATCTGTTCTCTATATTTTGTTACTTGTGAATATTTCTTTAATGTTTCTTTTTCATTTAAAAAATCAGGTATGATTTCAATAGCATAATCAATAAGCTGTTGCTCTGCTTCATGATATAATGCTTTTTCTTCCGCCTCTGGAATATAATCTTTCCCTCTAGGATCTGCAATTCCTGATTTTACATACTCTGAATATGCTAAATCAAGATATCTATTAAAATCCGATTCTTCCATTAAAAATGTATTAAAAGGCTCTAAAATTCGCTTAGGGCTTCCATTTCCTCCGCGTGATTTTTTCTTTTCCGTAATTTCTTTTGATTCGTAAAATTCATACTCTAAAAGAATTTTCTTTTCGATTTCTTCCGCCTGTTCTTTTACTGTCTCATATAACGCTTTTGACATAAAATAATTTTCTTTTAACTTTCTTAAAAATGTTCTATTATATTCCATAGCTAATTCCTTTCTATCTTCTATATACTTCTATCGGTTTACTTCCTTTTGTTTCCAGGCTATCTAAAATCCCATAAATAACCTTGTTTAATTCGCTTTTACATACGCTCATATCTGAAAAGCTTTTCTGCTCTGGTATAGACACATTATAAGCGTTCCCCGTGTCTGTTATATGAATATTAGTTCCGTTGCTAAAGATATTTACAATCATTCTTTCCACCTTCCTTACTGTATGAAGTCCCATCGTTCTATTACATCATCATCCCAATTTGTATAAGGATTATAAACGCAATAGGTAACGATCACATCACCTTTTCTTGCCCCTTTAACACTTTTATAACTGATATAATAACCACCATCTTTCGGTGGATTATGCACTAGTCAACATATTTTGGACACAAAATTATAAAAATTATTCAGTTACAGCG